>Ga0207813_100020_pt1 | contig 167504 bp, 173 predicted proteins | sample A23E3SouthBayCA_2_FD_187730 | JGI IMG/M metagenome (GOLD analysis project Ga0207813, IMG submission 187730) | Aerobic enrichment media microbial communities from Eden Landing Ponds, California, USA - A23 E3 (4) (SPAdes) | ecosystem: Environmental > Aquatic > Marine > Unclassified | place...
TCGTCGGGCGGCAGTGGTTGGTGCCGGCCACGTCGCTCGTGCTCTGCTGAGACCTGTCGGTCTCAGCGCCGCACTCGCTCGGTATCGTGGGAATTTCACGATCGACTACGAGGGCTGCGAGCGTGCTCGCAGGCCGAACGTGGCCGGCACAGACCACCCCACACGTCGAACGAAGTGAGACGTTTACTCCCTCCTGTGCCCGATTCTGTGGCACGCTTCTCTCAGGGCACGCCACCCTGCGTCACCCGAGACCGAGCCGGTCGGGAACCCGTCGCTCGTCCTCGCCATCGTCGTGCCCACCGAGCACGTACATCGCCTCGATCGCCCCGCCGAACAGGAACGCGAAGAAGTGAACGAAGTGAGCGACGGGGCTGGCCCCAGCGACGACCGCGATCAGGAAGAAAAAGAGGAGAAACGGCGTGAGGACCCCGACGAGCACGGTCCCGAGTGACTCGGTCGAGGCGTTGTCCATGGCGTAGCCGGCCGACCGCACGAGCGTCGCAGCCACGAGCGCGAACGCCGCGCCGCTGGCGCCGTAGGCGAACGCGGGCGCGACGACGACTCTGAGGACGTTCCCGAGGACGTGCGGGACGACCATCACCAGCAGGACGTGTCGGTTGCTCGTGAACAGCGTCAGGACGACGCCGAACGGGACGATGAGCGTCATATTCCCCTGGAAGTGCGCCGCATCGGCGTGGACGAACATGCTCGTCACGTACCACAGCGGGTTCAACAGCGTCACGACGGAGTGGTCGACCTGCCCGCCGTCGAGCCCGCTCGCGAGGAACAGCCAGCTCACTCCCACCACGACGGCCACCGTCACCGGCACGTACCCCAGCAGCGCCCACACTCTCGCGAGCGTCTCGCGCATCGTACCCGCGGGTGTCACCCGGGCGTCATGACTGTTTCGATGGCCCTCCCCGGTCACTCCGGTCACTCCCGACAGTATCAGTCGAGGTCCTCGACGAGTTCGAGGCCGGTCACGTCGAATCGCAGGCCGCCCGCATCGTCGTCGGCGACGGAGACACGCCAGTTGTGTTCGTGGGCGATGCTGCGGGCGACGAACAGACCGAAGCCGGTGTTTCCCTCCGCGGTGGTGTACCCGGCGTCGAACACCCGGTCGGACTGGCCCTCGATACCGGGGCCGTCGTCGGCGACGAAAAAGCCCTCGTCGGTCGTCCCGACCGTGACGCGGACCCCGGGGCCGACGTGTTCGAGCGCGTTGTCGAAGAGTATCTGCAAAAATAGCGACAGCGACTCCACGTCGGCGACGATCCGGGCGTCACCGTCGACCGTGAGCGTCGCGTCGGCCGTCGGGAGGCTGTCCCACACCTCGCGGGCGAGCGTCGAGAGCCAGACCTGACGGTGTTCGTGTGTCCGTCGCTCGCGCGAGGCGAGTTCGATGACCTTGTCGACGATTTCGACGAGGTGTTCGTGTGACTCCTCGATGACGTCGACCTGGGAGGGGTCGTCCTCGACGAGTTCCAGTCGGCCCAGCGCCACCTGGAGTTCGTTGCGGAACTCGTGGGCCGAGAGGATCGCCAGTTTCACCAGCAGTTCCTGCTGGCGCCGGGCGGCGTGCTCGCGCTGTTTGCGCTCGGTGATGTCCCGGGTGACGCCCACGAGCCCGACCACCTCGTCGCCGTGGTACCAGGGGACTTTCGTCGTCAGCGTATGCGAATCGATGTAGTCGGTGTACTCCTCGACGTCCAGGAGCTGTTCCTCGTCGTCGACGACGCGCCGGTCGTCGCGATAGGCCGCCTCGCGGTGTGCCTCCGGCAGCTCCTCGTATTCGAGGTCGGTTATCCCGACGAGATCCGTCGGCTCGTTGGCGTGGCGACTCACCATCGCGTGGCGTGTCTCGTCGTCCTTGGCGTACAGGTGCATCGGGAACTGGTCGAACATCGAGAGCAACAGCGTCTCCATGCGCGAGGGTGGCCGCGCGGCGTGGGTGTCGCCCCCGTCGGCCAGCGCCGCCCCGACCGCCTCGGCGACGCTATCGGCTCCCACGTCCGCCGCCTCGACAGCGACCACGTCCAGGTCTTCCGGGACCGCCCCCGGCGAGAGACCGACGACGACTACCGGCAGGTCCGGGTAGAAGGCGTCGACTCCACGAGCGACGTCGACCGCGCGCGTCCCCGACACCTCGGCCGGGAGCACCAGGCAGTCGACCGGCGTGAGACAGAGTTCGTCGTACAGCGACCCCAGTTCGGGGCAGTACCGTACCGAGACCGGTGGGCTGGACCCCTGTGCGTCCGCCGCGAATTCTGCGAGTTCCGCGCCGTCGCGACCGACGACGAGGACCGTCTGTTCCTCCATGCGTGACACCGATGCGTACTCTCTTGGACTCAGACATCGTCTTTCTTTTGTCACCACAGATTCAGTTTGGGGAGAGACACGTCGGCGCGCGACGAGACACAAGAGCGAAGTCCCGACCGGCGCACCCTCCGGTATGAAAGCGACGGCGAGGGCACACCCGATACAGGGGCTCGTGAAGTACCACGGCATGCGCGACGAGGAACTGCGACTCCCGTATCACGACTCCATCAGCGTCTGTACGGCGCCGAGTCACACCACGACGACCGTCGAGTTCGACCCCGCGCTCGACGCCGACGCGTACGTCATCGACGGCGAACCGGTCGACGGACGAGGTGCCGAGCGCATCCGACAGGTGGCCGACCACGTCCGCGAGCGCGCCGGCCGTGACGAGCGCGTCCGCCTGGAATCGACCAACTCCTTCCCCACCAACATCGGCTTCGGGTCGTCGTCGTCGGGCTTTGCCGCTGCCGCGATGGCACTGACCGAAGCCGCCGGACTCGACCTCGCACGCCCCGAAATATCGACGATCGCCCGCCGTGGGTCGTCCTCGGCCGCTCGCGCCGTCACGGGTGCCTACTCCCTGCTCCACGCCGGCGCCAACGACGACGACTGTCGCTCCGAACGCCTCGACGTCGCCGACGAACTGGAGGAGGACGTCCGGATCGTCGCCGGGATGGTGCCCGCCTACAAGGAGACCGAGGCCGCCCACCGCGAGGCCGCCGAGAGCCACATGTTCGAGGGGCGACTCGCGCACATCCACCAGCAGATCGCCGACGAGCGCGACGCTCTCCGGCGGGGCGACTTCGACGACGCCTTCGAACTCGCCGAACACGACTCGCTGTCGCTCGCGGCGACGACGATGACCGGCCCTGCCGGGTGGGTCTACTGGCAACCCCGCACCATCGAGATCTTCAACACCGTCCGCGAGTTGCGCGACGACGGCGTCCCCGTCTACTTCTCGGTCGACACTGGCGCGAGCGTCTACGTCAACACCAGAGCCGACTACGTCGACCGCGTCGAGGGTGCCGTCGCCGACTGCGGCGTCGACACCCGCGTCTGGGAAGTGGGTGGACCCGCGGAGACCCTCGACGAGGACGAAGCGCTGTTCTGAGAGTCTGCCCGTCTTTCAGCTGTCGACGTGCTCGCCGGGGCGACATCTCCACTCCAACCCGGTCGTGACTACTCCGGCGGCGAAACCTCGTCCGCGACGTCCGCGGGGTGTCGGCCCGTCCCGTCGACCTGTGCCTGCAACTGCAACACCGACACGCGACGACCCGCGACGTGGGGTTCGTCCATCAGTTCACGGTCGATCGGATGGGCCTGCTGGGCCATCACTGCGTCGCAGCGAACGACTCGGCCAGCAGGTCGACGGCGAGGTCGATCTCCCGTTTGCGGACGTCCAGCGGTGGCAGTATCCGAAGCGTCCTGTAGCCACAGCCGAGCATCAGGAACCCACGCTGGAGCGCCGCTTCCATCACGTCGTCACGGCGTTCTTTCGTCCCGCACTCGACGCCGAGCAGCAGTCCCTTTCCTCGAACGTCGACCACGCCGTCGGGGTCGGCGTCACGTAGCCTCTCCGTGAACTGCGCGCCCCGCTCGGTCGCGTTCGCGAGCAGGTTCTCCTCCTCGATGACGTCGAGCGTCAGCGCACCCTGGAGCGCGCCGACGATGTCCCCGCCGCCCCACGTCGAGGAGAGACGCCCCCGCTCGTCGGGGAAGACATCGTCACTGGCGAGCGTCGCCCCCACTCTGAGCCCTTTCCCGGCGGCGATCACGTCCGGTTCGTAGGGATAGTGGTCCGACGCCCAGAACTCCCCCGTCCGGCCGACGCCCGCCTGCACTTCGTCGGCGACGAGGTGGAGGTCGTGCTCGTCGCAGAGTGTCGCGATCTCGTCGGCGAAGGCGTCGCTCGGGTAGCGCAGGCCACCTTCGCCCTGGACGGGTTCCATAACGAGATACGCAACGTCGTCGGGGTGGACCGCACCACGGTCGGGGTCGAGCAGCCGCCGGAGTTGCGAGCGCTCGCCCGAGAGGAAGCCACACGAGCACGTCTCGGCGGTGCAGGACCGGTCGTCACAGAAGGGCACGTCGTGGACCTTGCCGATCTCGGGGAACCCGCGGCGGTAGACCGACTTCGAGCGGTTGAGCGAGAGCGCGCCCAGCGTCCGGCCGTGGAACGCCCCCTCGAAGGTGATCCCGTAGTCGCCGCCGGTGTGGTCGTAGGATATCTTGATGGCGTTCTCGACCGCCTCGGCACCCGAATTCGAGAGGAAGACCGTATCGAGTCCGTAGTGACTCGCCCGGTCGGTGAGTCGGTCCATCAGGTCCGCGGGGGCGGGGACGTCGTGGTCGTCGAGCGGGCCGCTGGCGACGTAGAAGTCCTGGCCCGCGATCTTGGCGGGGTCGGGCAGGTCGAACTCGTCGAGGCGCTCGCGGAGCGTGGGGTGGTTGTACCCCAGCGGCGCCGCGGCGACGTGGCCGGCGAAATCGAGCAGGACGTTGCCGTCGACGTCGGTACAGAACGGACCGACCGCGGGCGCGGTGTGGTCCCAGACGAATTCGTAGACGTACGTGCTCGTCGCGGCCGACTCGTGGTGAAACTCGACCCACTCGCGGGCCCGTTCGCCCGGGATCGAATCCACCGACGGCTCGACGGTGTCCCTGTCCATAGCCACGAAGTTCGTGGAGAGCGGTGAAAAGTCATGTGTCCGGCCACGGGGCCTGTTCGAGAACACACCGCGTCTCACATCGTCGCGACGGCGGTGACAGCCCCTGTCACAACGAGCAAGAGCGTGCTGAACGTGGCGACGCGAACGGCGAACTCGCGGTCGGGGCCGCCGAAGGTCAGGCCCGCCTTGACGACGATCGACGACGCCGTCGCGAGCAGGATGGCGAAGACGGCTTCCTCGGCCGTGAGCGGCCCACCGCGGTAGAGCAACACGGCAGAGGTCGTCGCGCCCGCCGAGGAGACGAGACCCGTGAGTGCCGCCGTCACGTAGAAACCGGCGGTCCCGAACTCGCTGGCCGCCAGTCCGCCGGCGACGACGACGAGCAGGAAGAGTCCGCCGAAGCCGAGGACGTTCCGTAGCGAGAAGGGGCTCTCCAGGTCCATCTCCAGGTTCTCGCTCCAGTCGGCCGTCAGCGCGGCGATGGCGACGCTCCCGAGTATCACCGCGCCGAGCGGAACGATCGCGCCGACGAGCAACCCGGATTCGAACGTGAACGCGACCGCGATAGTGAGATTTCGGGCAGCCATCGCCGCGTCGGCCAGCAGTATCGCGGCGACGGCGTACGAGCGCGTCTCCGGGCGCTGGCGGACGTGGTCGAGCATCGCGCCGACGACTGCCGTCGAGGAGGCGAGGCCGCCGAAAAAGCCCGTGACGGCGATGCCGCGACTGCCGTAGGTCTGGACGACGGCGTAGTTGACGATGCCGATGCCCGCGACGGTGACGACCAGCAGCCAGATGACCCGCGGTTCGACCGTCACGGAGAGCCCGCTCGTCCCGACCTCGTAGCCGCCGGGTGGGAGCAGCGGATAGACGACGAACGCGATGATGGCGAACTCCGCGGCGGAGCGCAGTTCCGTGCGGCTGAGTCCCCAGGCGAAGGAGTGCAACTCCCGCTTGAGGACCAGCAACAGCGAGGAGATGACCGTCACAGTGACCGCCTCGAGGACGTAATCGCTCGCGACGAGGGCGCCGACGCCGTAGGCGACCAGCAACGAGACGGAGGTGGTCAGCGAGAGCCCGTCGATCTCGTCGTCGAGCATCCCCTGGACCGCGACGAGCACACCCTGAACGATGACGAGCGCGCCGCCGACGACCACGAGCAACTCCAGTCCGACGACGGTGAAGACCGCGCCGAGCAGAGCCGTCAGCGAGAACGTCCGGATGCCGGCGGACTTGTGTGACCACTCCCGCTCCAGGCCGAGAAAGAGCCCCAGCGCGCCCGCGAGGACGACCTGTGCGACCTCGGTGTCCAGCGGGAGTTGCGTCAGTGTCTGCACCCGCTCCCGTACTCGGCCGAGACTGAAAAATTGTCGACCCGGTCCCCTGTCGAGTCAGGCGGCTGTGGAGTCAGACTTTTGAGGGGTCGGGGCGATAGGCCGTCGATGGTCTCTTTCGAGTTCGACATCGACTGGCGACGGACGACCTGGGCCGTCTTCGGAGCGGTCCTCGGCCTGGTCATGCTGTGGGTGTTTCACTCCTTTGTCGGCACGTTCGTCTTCGCGCTCTTTCTGTACTACTCGACCCGGCGGATCAACGAACTGGTCCACGCCCGCGTCGGCCAGCGCACGGTCTCGGCGGCCCTCTCGCTGTTCGTCATCGCGTTGCCGGCGGTGTTGCTCCTGATCTACGCGACCGCTATCGGTCTCCAGGAGTTGCAGGCGTTCTCGAAGACGACCGACCTCGGTCCCTACCTCGACTACGTCCGACCGTATCTGAACGTCTCGGGCGCCTTCGAAAACCCGCGGGAACTCTTCGACCAGGCGGGCGGGGTCGACCTCCTGCGGCGCACGCTCACGCAGACGACTGACTACGTGGGCGTCGTCGGGACCGCCGTCCTGCACCTGTTCGTCATGTTCTCGGTGGCGTTCTACCTGCTCCGGGACGACGACCGGTTCGTCGACTGGGCGAACGACCTCCGGGTCGACTGGGGCGTCGTCAGGGCCTACGCAGTGGAAGTGGACGCCAGCCTCGAGTTGATCTTCGCCGGCAACATCCTGAATGCGCTGGTGACGGGGACAGTCGGCGCGATCGTCTACAGTTCGCTCAACTTCTTCGCGACCGACCCCGTGTCGATCCCCTATCCCGCGCTGGTCGGACTGCTCGCCGGGATCGCGAGTCTCATCCCCGTCGTCGGCATGAAGATCGTCTACGTCCCGATACTCGGCTATCTCGGCGTCCAGGCGTGGCTGGCGGGGGACGGCTGGAGCTTCGTCGCGGTCTTCGGCGTCGTCTCCCTCGTCGTCGTCGACGTCATCCCGGACCTGGTCGTCCGCCCGTACGTCTCCGGCGGGACCCTCCACACGGGTGCGCTGATGTTCGCGTACATCCTGGGGTCGCTGCTCTTTGGCTGGTACGGCCTGTTCCTCGGGCCGATGGTCCTCGTCTTCGTCACCCACTTCCTCCGGATCGTGGTGCCGGAACTGCTCCCCGACGAGGACGGGGAGGGCGGCGGCGCCGACCCGATGTATCTCCCGCGTTCCGGACCCGGTGCCGACGTGGCGGGCGGCGACGCCGGGGGCGAGAGCCGGTCCAGCCCCGACGCGTCGGCCGACGAACCGTCAGGGGACTCCTGACCCTCGCCCGGGAACGCCGAAGCGGACGCTGCTGGCGGCCGGCATCCGACGAGAAAGAGAGCACCGACTAGAGGTCGACGTACTGGTCTTCCCACTCGCGACGGGCTTCGATCTCGCGGCGCCCCCGGCGCGTGAGGCTGTAGAAGTTCGTTCGGCGGTCGCGCTGGCCCTTCTCGACGAGGCCCTTGTCGACGAGCGTATCGAGGTTCGGGTAGAGCCGTCCGTGGTGGATCTCTTTCTCGTAGTACTCCTCCAGTTCCTCTTTTATCGCGAGACCGTGTGGTTCCTCCTTCCCGGCGATCGTGTACAGCAGGTCACGCTGGAATCCTGTCAGGTCGTACATCGGTAACTTCCATCTCTCCGTTCGTGTCGGATATAGATAAATATGACGACTGATGGGTGACTGAGTCGCAATATCGGTGTACGCCCTGTATTTCCCGCGAAACCGGACAACTAACGGTGCTGATGGAAACGTCATTCCAGTTGTATTTGCGTTGTTTCACGAGACAGGTCCTTGCGCTCGTGCTGTTGGGGTGATACCGACGATACACTCCCATCAAGTAACTGGTACACGACGTCAACCGGCCCGGGAATCGACAGGTGCGCGAGTCGGTCGAGCGTGAGCGTCGCTCGCCAGGAGTAGCGACGGCGTGTCGAGACACAGAACTCGCTCGGCGTGTCGCGTCGAAAGGAATGGAAAGCGAAGTGCGTGGGGAAAAGCCCACGCACACGCTTGCCGCCCTGAATTGGTCCCCGCTGACGCTTCGGCCCTCCAAGCGAAGCGTCACCTGATACTACCCGGTGCGAATTACTTAAACTTACCGACCTCCCCGGCCGACGACCCCCTTCGTGTCCGGTGACCGATGGGTCTCGGTATCCGGGACGTCGCGTGTGACTGGCAGGACCACCGCTCTCGTAGCGCGTCCGACCAGATGGGTTTTGTGACCGCGGGTCGTAGCCGGCGCGTATGAAAGTCCGCGGTGAACGCGAGTGCCAGGCGTGTGGCACGCACTGGTCGTACTACGACACCGGGAGCATCGTCTGTCCCCAGTGTGGTAGCGTCCGTAGCGTCGGACTCGACGACCGGACCGAACACACCGCGACCACGGCCGACCTCGACCTGAGCACCGTCCGTGGCGCGGTCGACGACGTCCCGCTCTCGGAACTCGCTGACGAGGTCGACTCGGTCTGTGCCGACTACGTCCGCCGAATCGGCTTCATCCACGCCGGCGAGTTGCTCCCGCTCGACGACGTCTACCTCGCCGCCCTCGAACTCCGCCACGTCGCGGCCGCGCTGAGTCGCGCCATGCGCATCTCCGACCCCGAGGAGCGGTACTTCTTCGACCTTCTGGCCGGTGCCGACGAGGGCGACCGCCCCGCGCCCGCGGAGGTACCCGAGTCACTCCGGAGTGCGCGCGGTCTCGCCGCGGCGGCAGCCGTCGACGCCTACACGACGGAAGTGCGCCAGTATCTCGACGAGCACCCCGACGCGACGGCCTCACAGTTGCTCGGGACGCTCGGCGAACACCGCAAGCGCGTCGCCGCTCTCGACGGAGAGGTCAGCCCACGCACCGCCGAGCGGCTCGTCCGCATCGCCCAGGACCTCGGCCGAGCTGTCGCCGAAGACGACGAGACCGCTCTCGTCCGTGCCAAGGAACGCCTCGACGACCTCTCGGCAGCCGACTACGAGGGCTGCGAGCTGTGAGGTGCTACGCGCCTCGCAAAAACGAGCAGGCCGAACGTGGCCGGTACAAACCCCCTAACGTGAGCGAAGCGAGTGTTATCGGATATCGACGTCGACGCCCGAGCGCAGACTCGCCGCTCTGACGGTGTTGTACAGGAGCATCGCACGCGTCATCGGCCCGACGCCGCCGGGGACGGGCGTGATGGCGCTCGCTTTCTCCTTCACGCTCTCGAAGTCGACGTCGCCCACCAGCTCGTACCCCTTCTCGTTGTCAGCGTCCACCTGGTTGATGCCGACGTCGACCACGACCGCGCCCTCCCCGACCATCGAGGCGTCGATCATCCCGGGGACGCCCGCGGCGGCGACGACGATGTCCGCCTCGCGGGTCTTCGCACCCAGGTCCGCCGTCCGGGAGTGACAGACCGTCGTCGTCGCGTTGCCGCCGTCGGTCTTCTGGGTGAAGAGGTTCGCCATCGGCTTGCCGACGAGTCGCGACCGGCCGACGACGACCGCGTCTTTCCCCTCGGGGTCGACGCCGGCCTCCGCCAGGAGGACCTGCACCCCGTGGGGCGTACAGGGTTTGTAGCGCGTCTCGCCGGCGACGAGGCGGCCGATGTTCGTCGGGTGGAGGCCGTCGACGTCCTTCTCGGGGTCGAGACTCCGGAGGACGCGCCCGCTGTCGACGTGGTCGGGCGTGGGCATCTGTACGAGGATCCCGTCGACATCGTCGTCCGCGTTGAGGTCGTCGATGGTGTCGTAGAGCTCCTCGGCCGGCGCCTCCGGGTCGAGTTCGACGTCCGCGGTCGCGATCCCCACCTCCTCGCAGTCGTTCTGTTTCATCGAGACGTACGTCTCGCTGGCGGGGTCGGTACTCATCAGGACCGTCGCCAGGCGGGGTGTGACGCCCGCGTCGTCGAGTTCGTCGACCGCCGCCGCGACGTCGTCCCGGACCGACTCGGCGACCGCGTTGCCGTCGATGATCTCCGTCATACTCGACTGGGCGGCACCCGCGGGTATGAAAGTCCCGGAGACGACGACGTCACGACCGACTACGACGCGGTCGTCGACACCGAGGGAGTCGGCGACACGTTCGTCACTGTCGACAGAGCCGTCTCACGTTCCAGTCCGGCCGTCACGACTCGACCGCCGTGTAGGGAACGACAGCGACGCGCTCGCCTGCCTGCAGGTCACTCCCCGTCAGTACGAACCCGTCGGCCGTCGAGAGGCGAGCGCAGGTCGCGACCCGGTGGGGACGGAACCGTTCGCCGTAGAGTCGGACCGTCGACGTCGGATGACCGAACGGCACCACCGAAACAGGTCCGTCGTCGGCCGGGCCACTGGCTCCGTCGTCGGTCGGGTCACCGGCCCCGTCCTCGCCGAACTCGACGGGGACGACGAACGTCAACTCCCGGTCGGGAACGGGGAGGTCACAGGACAGTTCACCGGCGAGCGTCGGCAGTCGCGACCGGCCGACGAACAGCGGGCGACAGAGCAGTGTCGCACCGGCAAAGGCCGCACCGGGCGGGCCCGGCAGCGAGACGACGACGGTCTCTGTGTCGGGGAGCCACGCCACAGTGGTACTCGACCCCGGACGGATCGACGGGTCCCGCACTCTGGTCTCCGCGCGGTCACCGAGGACGCCTCGCGTCTCGTCGGTGCGCCCGACGCCGGTCCCGCCGGTCGTCACGACGACGTCGTGGTCGGCCGCGAGTGTCGCGATACGCTCCTCGACGCGCCCGGGGTCGTCGGGAACGCTCCCGGCCAGTGTCGGCGCACCGCTCCACGACCGGACGAGGTTCGCGAGGAACTCCGAATCGCGGTCGGGTTCGCGCCCCTCGTGGATCTCGGTACCCGTCGCGAGGACCGCCGTCGAGAGTCGCGGCCGTACCGGGACGTCGTCGCACCCGAGGTCTCGCAGTGTTGCGGCGTCCCGAGGGGCGAGGCGCCGGCCTGCTTCCAGAACCGTCTCGCCGGCCTCCACGACGCTCCCGCGTGCGACGACGTGAGCACCGGAATCGGCCGGGCCGACGTCGACGGTTCCGTCTTCCACGATAACGTCCTCGCGCGGGACCACCGCGTCGGCACCAGCGGGCAGGGGGGCCCCGGTCGCGACGCGGCGTGCGGTCCCGGGTTCGTGAACAGGCGGGTCGTCGCCAGGTGTGACCCGTTCGCCCGCGAGGGAGAGTGGGGACCCGTCACCGGCGTCGACAGCCACGCCGTCCATCGTCGCCCGGGACTCGGGCGGGACGTCACTCTCGGCGACGACCGACTCGGCGAGGACCCGTCCGGCGAGGCGGTCGAGGGAGACTCGGTCGCTCGCACGCTCTACCTCCGCGTCGCCTCCCGCATCGACGGGAGCTGTGAGGTCTTCCCGGACCGACAGCACCGCCTCGACAGCCTCGCGGTAAGAGTGCCCGCTGTGGGGGTGCTCACCGTGGGAGTGTCCGTGGTCAGTCATGCAAACCCGTTAGCCCGCGCGAACCTTGTAGGTTCGACCCCGGACCCCGGACGTGTCGACGAAGAACTGTTTTCGGTAGCGGTGACTACTGGACGACTCCGCCCTGCGCCGGAAAATGTAACTTCTCCTATGGGAATACTTAATGTACTATCATCCGATTTCTGATGGTGACGGCACCGCCCAACATATGATACCGACTTACAGCGACCTCTGGGAGGCGTGGTGAACCGTGGAGTTCGACGGAACCGTCTCGATCGAGGAGGTGACCGCCGACGAGGTCTGGCTGGCGCTGTCGGACCCGGTAATGATCAAACAGGCGCTGCCGGGCTGTCAGTTCCTCGTGGCGGTCGACGACCCTGACGACGTCGACTTCGACGCCCTGGCGGAGTCGGCCCCGGACGAAGACCCGGAGACGCTGCCCGAGGCCGAACCCGAGGAGATCGCCGAGCGGGCCTTCGTCGAGGGTGGGACCTACGCCGCCCTGATGGAGATAAGCGTCGGGAGCGTCGCGCCGAGTTTCGAGACGGTCGTCACCATCGAGGAGCGCGAGTTCCCGAAGATGCACGCCTCGGGGGAGGGCAGTGCCGCGAACTCGTCGTTCGAGATGTCCTCGGGGATGGAACTCGTCGAGACAGACGGCGGCGTCGACGTGGAGTGGTGGGCCGAGGCGGACGTCTTCGGCCGGATCGCCCAGATGGGCCAGCGGGTCATCAACCCCGTCGCCAACCGCGTCGTCGGCCGCTTTTTCGACAGCATCGAGAGCCAGTTGAGCGACGCCGCCACGGACGACTCGAAGAGTCTCCGCGACCGCGTCTCGGGGCTGTTCTGATACCAACCAACGGAGAGAGACACATGGAAGACATCACACTTACCGTAAACGGCACCGACCACGAACTCAGCGTCGAACCGCGGACGCTTCTGATACACGCCCTCCGCGACGAGATGGGGTATACCGGCCCGAACGTCGGCTGCGAGAGCAGCATGTGTGGCGCCTGTACCGTCCACGTCGACGGCCGCGCGGTGAAAGCCTGCACCGAACTCGCGGTCCGCGCCGAGGGCTCGGAGATCACGACCATCGAGGACCTCGGCGAGGAAGGCGACCTGCATCCCCTCCAGAAGAGTTTCCAGGAGGAACACGGCCTCCAGTGTGGCTACTGTACGCCCGGGATGGTCATGACCGCCGCCGAGTTCCTCGAAGAGGAGCCCGACCCCTCCCGCGAGGAGATCCGCGAGGCCCTCGAGGGGAACCTCTGTCGCTGCACCGGCTACCAGAACATCGTCAACGCCGTCGAGTCGGCGGCCGCCGAGATGTCCGCCGCGGTCGAACCCGCTACCGACGGCGGGACCGTCCGTGACGACGGAGCGACCGCTGACGACGGAGCGCCCGTCGAGAGCGGGGGTGACTGAGATGGCGACCGACGAATCGAGCGCGGACGTACGGTCCGAGGGCGTCCAGACGGTCGACGCCGACGACGTCGACGCGGCGGAGATCCTGGGCTCGGCTGTCGAACGGCGCGAGGACCCGTCACTCCTGACCGGCGACGCCGAGTACACCGACGACATCCAGCTCCCCGAGATGGCCCACATGGCTATCGTCCGGAGCCAGCACGCTCACGCGCGCATCGAGGGGGTCGACACGAGCGCCGCCGCGGAGATGCCGGGCGTCGTCGGCGTCTACACGGCCGAAGACCTCGACGTCTCGGGCAACGTCCCGACGGCGTGGGAACTCGACGACCTTCGCGAGGTCGACCACCCGCTGCTCGCCGAGGACGTCGTGCGCTACCAGGGTGACGCCCTCGCGGTGGTCGTCGCCGAGGAGCGCTATCAGGCCCACGACGCCGCGGACGCCGTCGGCGTGGAGTACGACCGCCTCGACGCCGTCGTCGACCCGGGTGACGCGCTCGGCGACGACGCACCCGTGCTCCACGACGAGGAAGACAACACGGCCTTTACCTGGGAGATCGGGGACGCCGACGAGACGGACGCGGCCTTCGCCGACGCCGACCGGGTCGTCGAACTGGACGTGACGAACCAGCTACTCATCCCGAACGCGATGGAGCCGCGGGCGACCGTCGCCGACTACGAACCCGGTGACGACGAACTTGAGGTCCACATGACCTCCCAGAACCCGCACGTCCACCGCCTGCTGATGTCGGGGGTCATCGACCACCCCGAACACAAACTCCGGATCAACGCGCCGGACGTCGGCGGCGGGTTCGGCTCGAAGATCCACCACTACCCCGACGAGGCGCTCGTCGCGTGGGCCGCCAAACGGCTGGAGCGACCGGTCAAGTGGCAGGCCACCCGCACCGAGACCTACCTCACCGACGCGCAGGGTCGGGGCCACGAGACCCACGGCGAGATCGCCGTCGACGACGACGGCGCCATTCGGGGGCTGCGCATCGACACCGCCGCCAACATGGGGGCGTACCTCTCGACGTTCGCGCCGGCCGTCCCGACGTACCTCTACGGGACGCTCACGTCCGGCCAGTACGCCATCCCCTCGATCCACTGTGAGGTGACCGGCGCGTTCACGAACGTCCCGCCCGTCGACGCGTATCGCGGTGCGGGTCGGCCCGAGGCGTCGTTCATCGTCGAGCGGCTCGTGAATCGTGCGGCCGCCGCCCTGGACATGGATCCCGCGGAGTTCCGCCGGCAGAACTTCGTCGATAGCGACGACTTCCCCTACGAGACGCCGGTCGCTCTGGAGTACGACTCGGGCGACTACGAGAAGACGCTCGACCGTGCCCTGGAGATGGTCGACTACGACGCGTTCCGCGAGCGCCAGGAAGAAGCGAGAGCAGAGGGCAACTACCTCGGGATCGGATTCTCCTGTTACATCGAGGCTTGCGGGCTCGCACCGTCGGAACTCGTCGGCCAACTCGGTGCGCGGGCCGGCCTCTGGGAGAGCGGGCTCGTCCGCTTCACCCCGACCGGCACGGTCCGTGCGATGTGTGGAACATCGGGCCATGGCCAGGGTCACGACACCACCTACGCGCAGGTCGTCGCCAACGAACTCGGCGTCGACTACGACGACGTCGAAGTGGTCGAGGGCGACACCGACGCCATCCCACAGGGCATGGGCACCTACGGTTCCCGCAGCGCCGCAGTCGGCGGGAGCGCACTCGTCAAGAGCGCCAAGGAAGTCGTCGAGAAGGCACGGAAGATCGCCGCCCACCAGCTCGAAGCCAGCCCCGACGACGTCGAGTTCGAGGACGGCGAGTTCCACGTCGCCGGCGCGCCGGACCGCTCGATGGCCATCGGCGACGTCGCGCTCGAAGCCTACCTCGCTCACGACCTCCCCGACGACGTCGACCCCGGGCTGGAGGCGACGGCGTTCTACGACCCGGACAACTTCGTCTATCCGTTCGGCACCCACGTCGCGATCGTCGAGGTCGACCCCGACACCGGCGAGGTGGAGTTCGAGAACTACGTCGCGGTCGACGACGTCGGCAACCAGATCAACCCGAAGATCGTCGAGGGGCAGATCCACGGCGGCGTCGCACAGGGCGTCGGCCAGGCGCTCTACGAGGGCGCCGAATACGACGAGAACGGCCAGTTGACGACGGGGTCGATGCAGGACTACGCGGTGCCCAAGTCGATGCACATCCCCGACATGGAGACCGACAGCACCGTCACGCCCTCGCCGGTCAACCCGCTGGGCGTGAAAGGCGTCGGCGAGGCCGGCACCATCGCCGCACCGCAGGCGGTCGTCAACGCCGTCGTCGACGCGCTGGAACCGTTCGACGTCGAACACATCGAGATGCCGCTGACGAACGAGCGGGTCTGGCAGGCGGCCCACGGTGACGGAGGTGAGAACTGATGTACCCCGACGAATTCGACTACCACCGGGCGGACAGCGTCGAGAGCGCAGTGACCATGCTGGCGGACAACCCCGAGGCGGAACTCATCGCGGGCGGGCACAGCCTGCTCCCGACGATGAAGTCCGGGCTCGCCAGCCCCGACGCACTCGTCGACATCAGCGGTGTCGACGACCTCGTCGGCATCGAACGCGGTGACGGGAGTACCCACGTCGGCGCGATGACCGTCTACGCCGACATCGCGGACGACGACCAGCTCTGGGAGGATTCGACTGTCCTCGCCGAGGCGACGAGCAAGGTCGGCGACCGACAGGTCCGCAATCGCGGGACCATCGGCGGGAACATCGCTCACGCCGACCCCGCCTCGGACCTGCCCGCCGCCGTGCTCGCGGCCGACGCGACGGTCCACGTCCACGGTCCGGACGGCGAACGGTCGGTCCCCATCGACGACTTCTTCCAGGGCATGTACGCCACCGCCGCGGGCGAGGAGGAGGTCGTCACCGGCGTCGACGTGCCCCACGAGGGCGACGATACCGGCAGCGGCTACGTCAAAAAACCCAGTCCGGCCTCGGGGTACGCGCTCGTGGGCGTGGCCGCCCGCCTCACGGTCGACGGCGGCACCGTCACGGATGCCCGCGTCGCGGCCAACGGCGTCATGGACCACGGAACACGCCTGAGCGCGGCCGAGCACGCCCTGGAAGGTGAGACGCTCGACGAGGACACCGTCGAGGCGGCCGCCGACGCCGCCGGCGACGACCTGGACGAGTACATGGTCATGGAAGACCAGCAGGCCTCCCCCGAGTTCCGCCTGCAGTTGCTCTCGGTCTACACCGGCCGGGCGCTGGAGACGGCCGGCGAACGCGCTGGCGTGCTGTAGGTTCTCCTCGCGGCGTTTTCGGATCGTTTACTCGGACAGATTCGTGACTGTCATCAGGTCCGTGAGATGCTCGGTTTCGAAGTCAGAATCGGCCACGACCAGTTCCGCCCCGGTCGACCGCGCCATGGCCGCTATCAGCAGGTCCCGAACGGCCATTTCGTCCCCGTCACCCCGTAGTTCGTTCTGCATTCGTGGGTCTTCCATCGCGATCGTCTCGCTCAGGTCGATCGACCGAACGCCACCGATCGACTGTCGAGGGACGTGTGCAGTCACGTCGTCCTGCCACATCGCCCCGTTGACGAACTCGTAGAGACAGATCGTGGACGTGAACCAGGTTCGTTCGCATCGAGATACGAAACGGTCTCACGCTCCTCTCGCTTGTACGAAAGAATCGTCGACGTGTCCAGAAACAACATATCAGAAGCTCTGTCTGCTCTTCTCGATATTCTTCTCGATTGTCTCCAGCGCCTCGTCGGACAGGTCGCCCTGCTGGATCGGTTCGTCGTCGGATGCGATCCGACGCAGAAATTCGTCCCAAGTCTCTCCATCTCGTTTCAGTTCGTCCAGTCGCTCTTTCGTCGACGAATCCACGGGGATAGACGTCCGCGACATACTAATTCATTTTAAATTCACGGACGTATGTCTTTCGGCTGTTACAGTCGCTCCCGGTCGACGCCGCCAGATTCCTGTCGCTCTTCGAGAGGTTCCCGACGTCGGACCCCCACTCGCGAGACCGTACGTAGTGTTTTGTAACCGATATTTTTAATTGAGTTGACTGTATCGCGGAGTACAATGAGGCTGCGGTGGGCGTTCGTCGGGTTCGTCGTCCTGCTGGCTGTCACAGGGGTGCCGGGAGCAAGCGCCGATATGCAGGACCAGGAGTCACCGTCGCGGGAGAACACGGTCGGTATCAGAGTGAATCCGGGAGGCACAGATACGGTCACGAGGTACTTTCTCGCCGACGAAACCCCGGACCCGGCCGCCCGAGCGCGGCGTCTCGCGGGGAACGCGGATCTGCCAGTGTACGGCGTCTCGGTCGGTACCGTTGAGGACCGCGTGACGGTCTGGTCGAACGGCCGGATAGTCGACGGCGGCGACACGTACTACGAGACGGAGATCCGGACCGACCTGGGGGTCCAGCGGGGCGCGTTCGCGGGCGCTGTCACCGGCGAGACACTCTCCGCGATCGTCCCGGAAGAGTCTGCGCAGGTCGTCGTGGTCGTAAAACGAGGGACGACAGTCTCCCCGGCGACTCCGCGCGACACCACGTTGCTGGAACAGGGGTACGAGGTCGACGACGGATTTCGAGCCGGGGACGACGCGATAACGTACCGGCTGTCGTCGGGGAGTCTACCGGCGCTGGGTGGGCTGCTCGTCGGTTCGTTCCTGATCCCGTTCGTCCTGACCCGTCTGTACGCCCTGTCGGTCGCGGGGCGAGACTGGCCCGAAGCCGACCGCCTCCACAGGGTCCAGCAGGTCGCACTGGTATCGATCGCGCTCGCGCCGTCGAGTGCGCTTCTCGTCGCGAACTGGCTGGGCGCGCTGTCACTGACGTCGTTCCTGCTGGAGTGGGCATCCCCAGTGACTCTCGTGGGCGACTGGGTGACAGTCACGAGGTGGGGTCTCGCGATGGCGCCGTTCGCCGGTCTCGCGTGGCTGGCTTCGTCGATCGGGCCGCTGCCCGCGTACAACGAACTCCGCGGGTCGGACCAGTCCCACGGGGCGTTTCTGGTAGCCTGGGTCAAGCAGTTCGCGTTCGGCGCCGTGGCTCTCTGGGTCGCCGCCGTCGTCGTCGTCGCCCTTTCCGAGCGGATCCTCGACAGTCCGGCCTTCGGGGGGCTGGTCGTCGGGACACTGTTCGTGCTCTACCAGGCGGCATCCCCGTATCTGGTCCGACTCTTCGACGATATCGAACCGGTGGACGACGAACTGGCCACCGAGATCGAGACGTTCTGTTCACAGCAGGGTGTGGAGATCGTTGGAACCTATCGCATCGACACCGGTGACGCGCGCCAGGCGAACGGGTTCGCCGCCGGCGTCCCGGGACGATACTGGGTCTTCCTGACAGACGACCTCGTCGAGGAACTCGACCCGGCGGCGCGGCGGGCGGTGGTCGCGCACGAACTCGGGCACCTGAACTACCATCACCTCCTGCAGCGGGCCGGGTTCTCGGCGGTCTTCTGGCTCGTCGCGCTCGCGATCCACGGCGCGGTCCTCGGGAGCTGGGTCTGGCTGGTGCTGGCCTTTCTCTGCTATCTCTATCCCGCACTGGGCTGGGTGACCCACCGACAGGAGTACGAAGCCGACGAGTTCGCGGCAGAGCTCACGAGCCCGGAGACGGTTGTCGAGATGCTAGAGAAACTGGCGTCGGTGAACAAGTCACGCCACGATACCGGCGGGATATACAATCTCCTGACCAGACACCCGTCCTTCGACGACCGTATCCGGCGCATACAGCGAGCGGTAAACAGTTCCGGCGAGGAAACGTCGTACAAATAGTTTACGGCGCGAGCGACCCGTCCAGCCAGTGAGAGGATGACGGCCCGCCGAGACAGCCGGAATCGATGGGGACCGATGCGACCGACGGAGCGAGCGAGACGGACGAACAGACCGACCGAACCAGCCGACGCCGATACATCACGCTGGCCGGACTCGCGGTAGCGACTGGGAGTGCCGGGTGTAGCGCACTGCTGGGTGGCGGCACGGGCGGAGACGGCAACGACGGATCCGGTGACGGCGGCGGAGACGACGAGTCCGGCGGCGGCACGCCGACACCGCCGCTGACGACCGTGGCCGGACCGGCGACGTTCGACCGACTGCGCGTCGAGGGGCCGGCCGAGACGACGGTCGACAGCGAGGTGACGTTCACGGTGTCGGTCGCCAACGTCGGCGGCGAGTCGGGCGACTTCGCGGGCACGCTGACGACGGCCGAGGGCGCACAGTCCATCGAGCGGGAGGTGTCGGCCGCGGCCGTCGGACCCGGCGAGCGCGCGTCGACGGACGTGACGACGACGTTCGAACTCGCGGACGACTACCTCCTGCGCGTGAGCGACGGCGACGCCGCGGCGACACACGAGATATCGGCGACCGCTCGCACCGCCGAGGTTGGCGGCACGCTCGACCTGGGGAACGGTCTCAGCGTGACGCTGACCGACGTCTCCTACGAGGTGGGCGTCTTCTACACCGCGCGGGAGATGGGGGGGTCACCGCCCGCCTACTACGCCCCCGGCGGGGACCAGGTCCTCGGGGTCCTCCGGTTCACCGTCGAGAACACCGGGAGTTCCGGACGGCGGTTCGGCGCGAGCGTGGCTCCCTCCGCGGGGTCGGTACTCCCGGAGTACCCCCGGAACTCGCTGCGAGCGACCGAGACGCTGGACGGGTCGCCGCTGGTGAACGACCCGAACCGGGGCGCGCAGGTCCAGGCCGGCCAGCGCGTCCAGGGCTGGGCCCTCACACAGGTCCCCCGGCCGGCGGCGAGCGACGGCATCACCGTCGACTGGCAGCGCGATGCCGCCGACACACCCCCGGAACGACAGTGGGCCGTCGGGGGCGCGTCGCTGCCCTCGTTCGCGCTCGACGACTGGACGCTCCCGGGCGAGACGCCGCTCGGCGAGACGACGTACGCGGTGACGGTCAGGAACGAGGGCGACGGCGACGGCGTCTTCCGCGGTGCTGTCGACTGGCGCGGCACGAACGGGGGGAACTGGACCCTCCGGCACCGGCTCAGCCAGTCGATCCCCGCCGGCGGTTCACACACGTTCGAACTCGCGGACCGCTGGCCGTACGTCGACGACCGCGAGTTCCGCGTCCGTCCGCTGGCCGAGCGACGGACGCTCCAGTACGTCGAGCCGACGCTCGGCCTCGGCGAGTCGCTCGCGACCCCCTTCGGGTCGATCACGGTTACGGACGTCACGACCGGCGACCAGCTCGTCTCCACGACGACCAGGGGGGCCGACAGGTCCACCCACAGCCCCGAGGAGGGCCAGTTCCTGTTCGTGGCGGTCGAGTACAGTCGTCAGCGTCTGACCATCCCCAATCTGGGGCGGATGGGGTCGCCGAACGGGTTCCTGCTCGCGGCCGGAGATACCGAATACGAACGCGTGATCCCCGAAGGCAACAGGAGCTTCCACGAGCCCGTCTCCGGGGTCGAGATCAACACCCACCGCGGCGAGCAGGTTCCGACCGGCGAGTCGCGGCGCGGCTGGCTGGTCTTCGACGTGCCCGCGAGCGTCTCGCCCGGTGACGCGACGCTATCCTGGCAGTACACCCGGAACGACCACACGAATCGGGGGACCTGGCAACTCGGCTGACTGCGGCTGCTTGTCGACTACCGACGACCGACGGTCAGTCGTCCACGGCAGTCCGGAGTCGTTCCAGTTGCTCGGTGAACGCCTCGGCGCGGTCGTCGAGTCCCGCGTCGGCCGCCATTTCCCGGCCGGTCTCGCACCACTCGACGGCGGCCTCCCGGTCGTCGCGGCGGTCTGCGACGTCGACCAGGCGGTCCGCCACCTCCAGCGCCCGTCCTGGCGCGTCGATCCGCTCGAAGCGCTCGTAGCTAGCCTCGTACCGGTCGACGGCCGTGTCGAGTTCGCCGGCGTCCCGCGCGACGTCCCCCAGCCCTCTGTCGGCACCGGCGACGCCCCGGTCGAAGTCGAACTCCCCGTGGATCTCGCGCTGGCGTTCGAACTGCTCGCGGGCCCGCTCGTGGTTCCCGCGTTCGAGTTCGAGTCGGCCGAACCCGCCGAGGACGTTCCCCTCCGCCCGGTCCATCCCGAGGTCGCGGATCTCGGCCAGGCTCCGTTCGAGACAGTCCGCGCCCGCGTCGAGATCGCCCCGCGAGACGAGCAGGTCGCCGAGGTTGAACAGCGTGACCGCCGCCTCCGAGCGCATCCGCGTCTCACGCTTTATCGCCAGACTCGCCCGGTAGTACTCCTCGGCATCGTCGAGGGCACCGCGGTCCTCGGCGACGAGACCGAGCGCGTTGAGCGTTACCGCCTCACCCTTGCGGTCGCCCAGTTCGCGGTCGAGTTCGCGGGCGCGCCGGAGGTGTCGCGCCGCCGCCTCGTGGTCGCCGCGAAACCACTCCAGGTTCCCCAGGTAGTACTGCGTGGTCGTCAGTTCCGGGCAGAGCTCCAGGTTCTCGCCGATGTCGAGTGCCGCCGAGAGGTGCTCGCGGGCGCTCTCGTAGTCGTCGTCGGTCGTGTCGACCCAGCCGAGCGCGTTCAGCGTCTTCAGTTCGCCGCGCTCGTCCCCGACGTCCCGGGTTACCGACAGCGCCTCCCGGAACTGTGTCCGGGCCTCTTCGAGGTCGCCCCTGTCCTCCGCGATCTCTCCCAGCCCCCTGTGGGCCCGGGCCACGTACCGGGCTCGCGTCTCCTCGTCGTTCTCGAAATCAGCTGCCGTGGCCCGGTCGCGGAGCCACTCGGCCTCGTCGACGGCGCGGTCGAACGCCCCGTAGTCGTACCAGGCAGTAAAGCGGGCGGCCGAACAGGCGAGGCGAGTCGCGGTCGAACACGTCCCGGGGAGGGCGACGCCCGAGCGGTCGCTCGTCTCGAACAGCGGCGCGAGTTCCGCGTGGCGCTCGGCGAGGTCGAACACCGATTCGACGAACTCGCTCGCCCCGTCCGGGTCGGCCAGGCGGTCGAGCGCGGACGACTCGCTCCCGAGCCAGTTCTCGACCGCATCGCGGCGGTCCGCGTCGTCCGCGAGCGCGAAGACGGCCGAGAGCGCCCGCTCGAACAGCGCCCGCGACTCCCGTTCGGACCGCTCGATGGCGTGTTCGAGGAAGCGAACGCCCCAGTAGGAGTTGTGTGTCCGGTACGCCTCCCCCTCGGCGCGCGCGAAGACCATCCGGCCCTCCAGCCAGTCGAGGACCCGGTCGACGTCCCGAGAGGCCGCGTGCGGCGGGGACTCGTCGACGTCCCGTTCGGCGGCCAGCGCGTGGACGAGCCCCGGCGTCACCGGCAGTTCCGCGGCGGTCAGCGTCGCCACGAGAACACCTACCTCCCCGGGAAGCGACGGGTCACCGCCGAGCAGGGTAACCTCTGTTTCGAACCGCCCACCGCCTGCTCCGCCGACGAGGGCGTCGTACGCCGCGGCGACGTCGTCGTCCAGTCCCGTCGGGTCACCCACCGAGTCGCGCCAGGGCAACGGCGAGGTCGCCGAGGTCAGGTGATAGCCAAGGAGGTACAGTTCCCCGATCCCGCCGTCGGTCCGGACCCGGTCGAGCAGGTCGTCGGCCGACAGCGGGACCGGGCGCCCGGTCGCGGTCTCGAACGCTTCGATCGCCCGCTCGCACTCGCTTTCGTCGAGTCGCGGGGGTCGGTACTCGGTCAGCGTCCCGCGTCCCAGTTCCCGGACGCCCGGGTCGACGGATTCGGTGGCGTCGGTCCACTCGCCCTCGCGCGCTTCGAGGAGGAAGGTCACGTCCGGGTCGTCGCGGTACCGGTCGAGGAGTCGGCCGACCGCCGGGGCGACGCCGTCGGCGGCGGCGTCCTCAACCACGACGAGCGTGTGGCCGGAGTCGCGCTCGACGGCGTCGGTCAGGTGGCCGACCCGGTCGATGCCGCCCGAGGCGGGCGTCGCCCTGTAGAGTACGTCCCCCGTCCCGTCGTCGACCCAGCGGCAGGCGACTGCCCGGCAGACCGTGCTCTTTCCCACGCCCGGCGGTCCGAGGACGACGTGGTCCACCCCTTCACGGAGTCTGTCGACGAGCGGTGGCACCAGCGGTCCCCGGTGGGCCGAGTCCGCCGGGTTCGTTTCGCCGGGTCCTGGCTCCTCCGACCGCGGGGTGCCGGACCGCGACGCAGGTCTCGCACGTCGTTCGAAGGCGTGGCCGTAGTAGACGTCGACGACGTCGAACCCGGTCCGCCAACCTCTGGCCGGTTCCCCCGGAACCCGACTGGCGAGGTACTCGCGGTCGATGCGGCGGAATCCGGCATCCTCCAGCGCGGCGGCTTCGCCGAGCGGAGCGGCGTCTAGCTCCGTCGACTCGTCGGTTCGTAACCGGTCGGCGACGGGTCGACCCGCTCCTTCGAGGCGGTCGATCTCGGCTCGCGCCCACCGGAGCGCCGCCGGATCGTCGGTGCGGACCACCGCCTGGAGCGTTCCCTCGTCGGCGATCAGTATCAGAACCGACCCGTCCCCGTCGGAATCTGCCAGACAGAGCCCGTACGAGAGCGGGTCGACCTGCGCGATCTCGACGGACGCGGCGCTCGCGAGCCCGTCGGCCAGTTCCGGGAACTCGCGGCCGAGTCGCTCCACGAGGTCCGGCCCAAGCAGGAGCACCACGTCGAGTGCGTCGCGGACAACCCGCCCGTGACAGAGCCGGAGGTGGCGGGTGTCGGTCAGTTCCGGGAGGACCGCCCGATAGCGGTCGGCCGTCCGGAGGTGTTCGACGACTGTCTCGAACAGTTCGTGGGGGCGGCCGTCGGCGGTCAGGACGTCCGCGCCCGAGAGTGCCTCGACCGGCAGGTTCGCGTCCGGCGGGAGCGTCGACAGCGCGGACCTGGCACCCAGCACGGCTCGCTCTTCGGCGACGAACGCCCGGTAGCGCTCGGCGCAGAGTCGCCCGGACAGGGTCGCGACGTACCCCTCGGGGACGCGTTCCAGCAACCCCGCATCGGAGAGTCGCCGCACGGCCCTGTCCAGGGTCGACCGCGAACACGACAGGTCGTCGACGACGTCGCGCTTCCGGCGGGGTTCGTCGGCCAGCGCCTCGATCACCTCGATGCGCCGGGCGACGAGTTCGATCTCCTCCGGCCCGTCCCACCCATCCATACCAGTTGACAGGTCCCCGCTACACAAAACTCTACTGACGGGTTCACTTCACGGACGTATCTTCCCGACTTCTGATTCGAAACAGTCGTGAAGTAAACGTCTCACTTCGTTCGCCGTTTGGAGTGCGGCGCTGAGACCGCCAGGTCACAGGGGAGCACGAGCGACGTGGCCGGCACCAGTGACTGCTGCCCGACGAACGCACCGTTCGCCTCGCGAGCGGTAAGTAAGTCGCCTACACGGACTGGACGATCAGCCACACCTGGTAGGCGGCGACGGCGGCGAACCCGAGCACGAGGGCGACCCCTGCGAGTCGCAGTCGGCGCCGCCAGCGCGGGTCGACGTTGTCGGTCGCCGTCGCCTCGAAGATGACGGCGAAGCCGATGAGCGAGACGACGTAGAACAGCAGCGGCGAGAAGGCGTCGAGGACGACGAGGACCGGGATCGCGCCGACCGTCCATCCGATATAGAGGCGGACGAATCCCAGTCGTCGGTCGACCATACCTGTTCGTCGTCCCCCACCGTCTAAGACTTTCGCGTCCGCCGGCGTCGTTCCGAGCGCCCGGGAAGCGTTCCGTGTCGACCGGCAACGAAACCAGTTTGACGGGTGGCGCTGTATCCCGGTGCATGGCACAACCACGGGTGAGCGTCGTCGTCCCGACGTACAACCGCCCGGACAAACTCCGCCGGGCCGTCGGGACGGTTCTCGACCAGACCTACCACCCCGTGGAACTCGTCGTCGTCGACGACCACTCGGACGTGCCCGCGAGCGACGTACTGAACGACGCTGACACTGACGCTGATTCTGATTCTGATTCTGGTTCTGATTCAGGCCCGGACCTCGACACCGACCCCGGCTCCGATTTCGACCTCGATTCCCTCGCCGCGGTCACCGTCGTCCGCCACGAACGAAACAGGGGGGCCAACGCCGCGCGCAACACCGGGATCCGCGAGGCCGGCGGCGAGTTTATCGCCTTTCTCGACGACGACGACCGCTGGACGCCCGAGAAACTCGAACGGCAGGTCGCGGCCTTCGAGTCCGGCGGCGAGCGCGTCGGCCTCGTCTACACCGGCGCACGCTACGTCTACCCCGACGGCGAGCGGGTCATCAGCGGGACGGTCAGCGGCGACGTCACTCGCGACATCCTCGAAGGCGCCGCGATCGCCGAGTTCTCGGCGGTGATGGTCCGGGCGAGCGCCGTCGAACGCGCCGGCCTCCCCGACGAACGCTTCCCGAGCTGGCAGGACCACGAGTGGTTCCTCCGGCTCTCCCTGCACTGTGAGTTCGCCGTCGTTCCCGAACCCCTGACGATCCGCCACTGGGACCACGACGGCCGCATCGGCGAGGACTTCGATCGCCGCCGCGACGTCTCCTTTCCCCTGTTCGTCGAGAAACACCGCGAACTGGCCCGCGAGTACGGCCTCGAGCGCCGGTTCGTCGCCTCGCTGCTGGAGACACTCGTCATCTCCGCCGCACAGAACGGCCACTACGGCGAAACCCGCCGGCTCGCCCTCCGAACTATCCGGACCGACCCCACGCTCGTGACGGCGTGGCTCTACCTGCTGGCGTGTCTCGGCGGCGGGCTGACCTACCGCCCCGCACAGCGCCTGATGGCCCTCGTGCAGTCGTGAATTTCCCGGTAGAAGTATACGATCTCGTCAGATGATCGGGTGGCACGAGACAAACCCTATCCACAGACAGCGCCGCAGTCGATGCAGTGCGACGAAAGCCCTCGGGCCGCTCGCGAGTGCGGGGCGGTGCGGCTGTTCGAGCGAGAATATCCCGCTCAGCGACCGCGAGCCCGTCGAGAGCTTCCATCACACGATCATGGCTGCGGTCATGATATTCACGACTGCCGGGATCCGGCGCCCGACAGCGGCGACGAAACTCCGAAACCGACAAGTGTCGACGAATCCGGCATTCGAGTGTTGACCGCCCTCCCCTCCAGGCCCCTCACCGCCGGGCTCTTCGCCTGCCTCCTGTTAGTCGTCGCTTCGGGCGCAGCAGTCGCGACGGCGGCGGACGACCCGGCGATGGAGCTGACGACAGCCGCGCAGTCGGACGAGACCCCCACCCCGTGCGAAGACGACGGCTACGTCCCGCCGGACCTGGACCGCGACTGGGGCCCCGAGTTCGTCGATTCCCTGGGGAACGACTCCCTGGCTGACTGGACGGGCGGGCGAATCGCCAGAGTTGGCGCTACCGGCGACTGTTCGCTGGTCGTCGTCGACGGGGAGACCGCGACGCTGACGGCGACGACCGTCGACGGAACCCGTGGCGTCCTCACCGGGACGCTCGACCTCGGCTCGAACGGCAGTCTCGAGCTCGTCGCGACCGGCGAGGCGGCGAGCGGGCACTCCAGAGAGGGCACGACGGTGGCCGGTACTGCAACGGTATCCGAGACGTCGACCGTCGCGTCGACCGGGACTGGAGTCGGGACCGACACCGCTTCGACCGGGGTCGAAACTGCTGACACCGTGTCACCGGAAACAGACGCTGTCGACACCTCGTCCGCCGGCACCACCGGAACGGGGACGATGGCGACCACCACGAGCGATCGCCCCGACTCGAACCGGACTGCGGGTCTCGTCCTCTCGAACGACGGCCCCGATTTCGCGTCGTCGGTCGCCGTTGCGTCCGGGGATCAGTGGACCCGACTCGACCTCCATAGTGGACGATTCTTCGACTTCGCCATCCGGCGGGACGACGGAACGGTCAGGGTCGCAATCTGGGACGCCAGCGAGACCCGGGACGGGCAGTGGGACGTCCGCTTCGAGAACGCGACCGGGAACGCCGACTGGCAGGTCCGACTCCGCGGACGGGCGTTCCTCGACGGGGTCGCTATCGGCGTCGGTGAGACGAGGACGACGCCCGGAGCGAGTGAACCCGGGACGCCGGACGAAACGCCCGTTCAGGACGACCCCGACGACGAGCCGTTCCCGCCGGACGACTTCGACCCGGAGGAGGTCTCGAACGACGGACAGGACCCCGACGGATCCGGTAGCGGGCGAGCGTTCTGGGGACTCTGCCTCGTCGTGATCGGCGCGGTCGGGTTCCGCTATGCCCGGGGTATCACGCGATTCGGCGAGCAGATGGACGCGATCGGGAGCACGACGCGCATGTCGGAGGTCGAAGCCGCCGACTGGAACGTCGCACTCACGAAGATCGGCTCGGTGGTCCTGGCGCTGGTCGGCCTCGGCATGCTCGTCGGCGTCGTGCTGTGAACTACCCTTCGCCGATCATCCGGTCCTCGTCTTCCCACTCCTGGGCCCGCAGTTCGTACTTCTGGATCTTGCCGGTCGCGGTCGTCGGCAGCGAGTCCACGAACTCGACTCGCCTGACGGTCTTGTAGCTCGCGAGGTGTTCACGCGTGAACGTGATCAGTTCGTTTTCGAGGGTCTCGGGGTCGTCGACGTCTCTATCCGGGACGACGAACGCCTTGGGGGTCTCTCCCCACTGGTCGCTCGGGGCAGGCACGACCGCGACGCTCGAGACCGCGTCGTGCTCGAAGAGCGTGTCCTCCAGCTCGATCGAGGAGATGTTCTCCCCGCCGGAGATGATGATGTCCTTCTTGCGGTCCTGGATGGCGATCATCCCGTTCTCGTCGACGGTGGCGAGGTCGCCGGTGTGGTAGTAGCCCTCGAGACGCTCGGAGAACGCTTCCTCGGTCGCCTCAGGCCTGTTCCAGTACCCCTCCATCACCTGGTTGCCGCTGACGACGACCTCGCCGATACTCCGGCCGTCCCGGGCCACGTCCTCGCCGTCCTCGTCGACGACGCGCACGTCCGTCCCCAGGTAGCCCAGCCCCTGGCGCTTCTTGACGGCGAAACGGTCCGCGCTGTCGTCGTCGAAGTGACGGCGAGCGTCCGACGTGGTGATCAGCGGCCCGGTCTCGGTCGCGCCGTAGACGTGCTTGAGATACCAGCCGAACTCCTCCTCGACGTGGCGGATCGTGGCCTCGGGTGGCGCGCTGCCGGCAGTCGCGATCCGGACGTCGTTCTCGCCGGTCGTCCGCGGGCTATGTTCGCTGTCGTAGTCGATGAGCAGGTTGAGTACCGTCGGCGCGCCACAGAGGTAGGAGACGTCCTCCTCGACGACGGTGTCGAAGATCCACCCGGCGTCGATCCCGCGACTGCAGACGTGGGTCGCGCCCATCCCGGTGACCGCGTAGATGTGGCCCCAGCCGTTGACGTGGAACATCGGCAGGGTCCACAGGTAAACGTCGTCGTCGCGGATTTCCTGGTGGACCGAGACGAGGTAGGCGTGGAGCGTCTCCGTCCGATGGGTCCGCATCACGCCCTTGGGGTCGCCGGTCGTCCCCGAGGTGTAGTTGATCGTGATCACCTCGTCTTCGCTCATCTCCGGCCGCTCGATCCCCGGGCTGGCGTCGTCGATCACCGCCTCGAAGTCCTCCCACTCGCCGTCGACGGCCGCCGCGTCGTTCGTGACGAACGTCTCCGTCGGCACCTCGTCCCGGACTGCCTCGATCCGGTCGGCGTACTCGTGGTCGGCGTAGATCGCGTCGACGCCGGCGTCCGCCAGTATGTACGCGAAGTCGTTCGGGGTCAGCCGGTAGTTCAGTGGCGTGTGGACACCGCCGAGTTCCATCGTCCCGTAGGCCGCCTCCAGATGGTAGTGCGTGTTCGGGTCGAGGACGGCGACGCGGTCACCCTTCTCGATCCCCCGTTCCCGGAGGGCGGCAGCGAACCGGTCGACACGGTCACCCAGTTCCCCGTACGTGAACCGCTCGCCGGTCGTCGCGACGACGGCCTCCTCGTCGGCGTAGTGCTTTCGCGCGCGGTCGAGAAAGTCGGTTACGAGCAACGGCTTGTGCATGTGTGCCTACAGGACGGTTGATGGGCACAGTATATAAATAGTATATTTAATCATGCTGTTAATGTAGTGATGATTGGGCGGGCAACTGTTGCGATCACGGTGTTGCAGGCGAGGGGCCGGCAGGGTACGTGGTACCTCGCTGGACCTCACGGAAACACGGGCAACACGATCGGCAGTCGACTGCTGGCGTACCGTAGTGAACGTGGCCCTTCTGGGTCGATGAATTCTGCCGGGACACACTCGCCTGGCAACGCGTTCCGGGTCACACTCGAATCCGTCGTCGAAATCGGGACGTGTCCTCGATGGGTCACATCAGCTCATTCTTTGAGATGTTCGAGAATCTGGAGGAAGCGAAACGCGAGTTCGTTCCGCTGCGCGGTCGTCGACCCGGCAACGTCCCGGAGGGCTTCGATCTTCCTCGTGTACTCCTCGTTCGTCACCAGCGCGAGTGGATCGCCGGTTCGCTCTTCGAACTGCTCGGCGACCTCCTGCAACTGTATTTCGGAGGCGTTCGGGACATTGGGGCTCCAGAACTGGAACCGGTGAGAGGCCGAATCCCCGAACGCCCGATCGACGTAGCTCTCGGCGTTTCGGAATTTCGACCGGATCCTGTCTCGGTTGGTCTCGGCGTTCCCGTATCCCAGGCCGCGTATGTGGGTTGCGACCTCGCATGCGATTATCTCCTGGTCACCCTGTGGCTGAATCCCGATCACATCGACCTCCATCTGGTCACCTTCGATCGGGGAATGCTGCCCGTATGCGACTATCTCACACTCCTCTACCAATTTCAGGTACGACCCAACCAACATCTCTCCCGCTTTCGGTTGTACTGCCATATCCACGGTTCACAGTGAACTGGGATAAGCGCCAGTCACTCGAACCCCTCAAAGCCCGCAGAACGCAACACCCAGTCGGGTTCGCCCAGTTACCGGTTGAAATCGCAGGCCGAATTTCGGAGTCACAGAACGCGAAGCCGCTGTCGAATATGATTCAACCGGTATGTGGATGCCGTCTCCCGGATCGTCAACCACGCCGCGACAGTCCGGGCGTGCGACGCGCTCCGCTCGCCGTTCCGGGCTGTGACCCGTCCGGTTCAAATCCGCTCGGGAGCGCGTTCAGAACTCGCCGTACTCACTTGGCGATGGGCCACCTCGCTGGACGGTGAGTTCAGAGAAGTGCCGCCCCCAGCATCTGAATGGCCTTCCACCGGCGGACGGCTACATCCTGTCCGAATATTTGAACGGAGAAAAATTATTTGAGCTGTCCGGTACAAGACGTAGTAGCATGGCTGAATCGAATCCGGGATCGTGGACGGAGAGTATGAGCGGGCGTGAGCGGGTCCGGCACGTCGTGGAGCTGCTGGACGGGCCAACGCCGGTACAAGAGATCGCGGACCGGGCCGACGTTTCCCGCGCGACAGCCGACGATGAACTCCAGCGACTGCAGAGTGACGACTGGGTCACGGAAACGAGCGTCGACGGGACGAAAGCCTACGACCTGAACCCCGTGCGGATGCTCTTCGACGAGGTGACGGACCTGATCGAGGCTCACTCGCGTGAGGAACTGGAGAGTCAACTCACGGAGCTAACAGAGGAACAGGAGGAGTTGACTGCGGAGTACGACGTCAGTTCACTCGACGAGTTCCGAGAGCAACTCACGGACGAGGAGTACTCGGCTGCGGAGCTTCGTGAGCGTCGCAACGTGATCGCCACCTGGGAGGCGATCAACACGGAACTCGGGCTCGTGAAGCACGCCCTCCAACTGTATGATGACGTTATCGAACTCTCTTCACCGGGAACTGACCCTCCCTCGACACTCGTCTGATGGCCGTTTTCCTCGCGAACCGGGCGAACTTGCAGAGCAAGCGGCTCCACGACCGCATCCAGAACCGGCTCAGCGGCCCGTTCGAGAACGTTCGACGACGGCGTGCTGAACCGCGCGAAGCCGGCCCGTACCGGGTCGTTGCCGACGTGAACCCGCGGCAGTTCTTTGACGACGACGAGTACCCGGTGAGGGCTGCACGGGTCGAGATCGGATTTCAACTGCAGACCGGGGGGCCACACGAGTACTACTGGTTCAACTGGATCGAGCCAGACCGAAGTCTGCTGGTCGGCTGGCATCAGGACGACACACACGACGACCTCGGCCCGGTTCATCTGCAAGTCAACGACGGTGCGACGCCCGTCGCGCACGAACCAGCGAAGTTCGTCGACGCACATCCGCTGGACGTCGTGGAGCGCAGACTCGACTCGCTTCGAGACGCCGCTCTCGCTGTCGAGTGGAAGCAGGGACGCCCCGTCGGACTCGATTCTCCGGCCACAGCAACTGAGTAGGCTGGTGAGTTCTGATCGACACCGGAAGTCAGGTGGTCACTCGTGTACCTGCGAGCGTACACAGGAACGTGGGTACGTGTTCGAGATTTTCTGCGTAGTAGAACCTGTGTGGATCGAAGGGCGAACGCAGTCACAGCTGGCGGTCGGTAAATCGACTCGAAGAAACCCTTGAAAATCGCCCGCGCAACACCGCAGGCATTTGAACTCTGAGTCTAGTGCCGCCTCCCGGATTTGAACCGGGGACAGCCCGATCTTCAGTCGAGTGCTCTCCCAGTCTGAGCTAAGGCGGCGCACCTCCGACTCTGAGGAGCGAGGAAAAAAGGGTTACGAAACCCCCGCCGGCCGGACCGCCGGAAAGCGCCCGCCTCAGGGCAAGAACAGGTCGGCCGAATCGTACTCGCGACCGCAGTCGTCACAGACGTAGCCGAGTCCGTCCTCGGTGCTGACGTGCCCGTCACACTCGGGGCAAGAGGAGCCGTCGATCATACCCACCCCTCTCTCGGCGGGCGATAAAAACCTCCGGGTCCGGGAAAACCGCTCACTCGGCCGTCGCGGCCAGCTCCCGGAGCCCGTCGAGCGCGGCGTCGAGGTCGGTCGTCATCGCCGAATCGACGAGCGCAGAGACGTGAAAGAGCCCGACCACGACCGGTGCCAGTCGGTCCGCCGGAACCTCCTCGGCGGTGCCGACGAGCGACTCTGGCTCGCGAACACGAAGCGGGAAGGCGGCGAGCAACTCCGAGAGGACGGCCTCCCGGTCGGCCCCGTCGCCAGCGAGTCGCTCACGGATGGCCGCCTGGCGCTCCGGCGGGACTGTCTCCTCGATCGGGACCGTACAGGCCGACTCGCGGTACCACGCCAGCGCCCGGGCGAGCGCGTCGAGGAGTTCGACGGGGGTGTGGTCGGTCGCCGCGACGAACCGGTGTGCGCCGGCCTCCATCTCGGCCTCGTGGCGCTCGACGACGTCGGTGAGCCGCTCGGGCACGTCCGACTCGACCAGTGCACCGACGAAAGCGGCCGTCGACGGGTAGTCCGCGGGGTCCGCGTCGGCGACGAGGACGGGGATGTTCGCGACGCCGTTCTCCAGGTCCTCGGGCACGTCCTCGACGTCGTCGACGAGCGTCAGCACGAACAGGACGTTCTCGATGACCGTCGAGACGTGGTCGAGTTCCGGGCCGCCGTAGCCGCCGGCGACGACGGGACTGACGGCCAGTTCACCCCAGACAGAGCCGCGTTCCTCGACGCGACCGACGGCCTCGGCCATCGTCGGGTCGGCGTGCGTGGCGGACTCCTCGCCGAGCTGGCCGTAGGCGATCGCCCGGAACTGGTCGGTGACGGTCCGCGTCTCGAACTCGCCGGGGAGCGCCGCGACGGCGTCGAGAATGCGCGTGTAGACCACGTCGCCGACCGTGACTCGCCAGTTGCGAAACGCCTTGCGGTCGGTCTCGTCCCAGTCGCTGCCGGCCTCGCCGACCGCTTCACCGTCGCTGACCGCGTCGCTGGCCCCGTCGATGGCGTCGTCGTGGAGACAGGAGGCGATAAAGAGGTTCGTCGGGATCGACGCGGCCCGCGCGGCCGTCCGCTCGTCGCCGGTGTCGAGGTAGACCAGCGCGTAGGTGACCGTCCCCAGCAGCCCACCCTGGTCGAGATACCGCTCCAGGTCCGCCCGGAACGCCGCCGGAAACTGTCCGAGTCGGGGGTTCGAGAGCACCTTCCTCGGTCGACCGTCCGTCATAGTCCGGGTCACCGACGGGTAGTCACGTATCTGTCATATATCTGTGGGTGTCGCTCCCGGCCGAGTCGTCGGTCGGTCAATGGTCGGACGAGGCGACGGGGCCAGTCAATGGTCCGACGGGCCGGCAGGGTCGGTCAGTGGTCCGACGGAGCGGCACCGGTAAACTCGAAGCGGGCGCCGCGCAGTGGCGAGTCCGCACGGGCTTCGATGTCACCGGCTCCGTCCCCATCGCTGTCCTCGCCATCGCTGTCGCCGTCGTCGCTTTCGTCGTCGCGTTGGTCACCCTCTGAATCCACCAGGTCGGGAAACTGGCTCTCGGTGACGCGGACGTCCCAGCCGTGGGCCTCGGCGATTGTGCGGACGATGCTGAGGCCGAGGCCGTTCCCCGAATCACTGGTCGAGTAGCCCGAGTCGAAGACCGAGTCGCGGTCGACCTCGGGGATGCCGGGGCCGTCGTCGGCGACGAAGAAGCCGGGTTCGTCACCGAGGTCACCCATCCGGACGGTGACGTCGTCACCGGCGTGTTCGAGCGCGTTGCGGAAGACGTTCTCGAACAGTTGCTGGAGCCGGCCGGGGTCGGCCTGGATCGTCGTCGCCGCCCCGGTTTCGAGCGTGGCGTCGCGGGTGTCGACGACCGCCCACGCGTCGGTCGCCGCGGCGTCGAGGGCGACGGGTTCGGGGTCGTCGACCGTCTCGCCCTGGCGTGCGAGCGTCAGGACGTCGTCGATGAGGGCGTTCATCCGGTCGAGCGCGTCCTCGGCGGCGTCGAAGTGCTCGGCCTCGCCGGTCTCCTGAGCGAACTCCAGGCGTGCGAAGGCCACTTCGAGCGGGTTGCGCAGGTCGTGACTGATGACGCTCGCGAACCGTTCGAGGCGCTCGTTCTGTCGTTCGAGCTGTTTCTCGTATTTCTGGCGGTCGGTGATGTCGCGCGTCACGCCGACGAGTCCGACGACGTTACCGTGTTCGTCGTACCACGGCGCCTTCGAGGTGGCGACGTACATCTCGTCCAGGTCGGTGCCGACCGACCGCTCGATACGCTCGCCGATAGCCTCGCCGGATTCGACGACTGTCCGGTCGTCCTCGGCCGTCTCCTCGGCGAGTTCGTCGGGGTACAGGTCGAAGTCGGTCTTCCCGACGACGTCCTCGGGCGCGTGGTGGCGCTTGCCGTCGGGCGATTCGAGGTAGGGCGGGCCGACGAGCGACGGGAGCGCGTCGCTGACGCGGACGTGTCGGCCCGTCCGGTCTTTGAAGTACACCGACAGCGGGATGTGCCACAGCAGCGAATCGAGCATCGACCGCTCTCGACGTTCGCGCCAGGCGCGCTCGACGATCGGCCCGAGTCGTTCCAGTTCGGCGACGGCGTCGAACTCGTCGGAGACGTCGAAGTGCTGGGTCACGCCGAGGTCGACGGCCGCACCGACGTCGAAGGCGTCGTCCCCGTCGAAGACGACGACCGGGGCGTGGCGGTCGCGGTCGCGGACGAGGCCGACGACCTGACTCACGTCCGCCGACCCCTCGTCGGTGGCGTGACAGACCACGCAGTCGAACGCCGTCTCGTCGAGTACCGTCGCGACGTCGCCCGCGGGGGCGACTCCCTGGAGGTCGAAGGGTCGTCCGGCCCCCTCCCACTGCTCGACGACGCCGTCGCTGTCCGGCCCACAGTAGACGACCACGGGTGTACCCTCCACGGGCGGCGACGACATTCGCGTGCTACGCGTCTTGGATAGCGATCCTGTTAAAGCCCGCCCCCGTCGTGTCGCGTTTTTGACCGCTCTCCGGCGGATATCTCGTCGCTGTCGGGGTCGTGGTGCCACCGGTCAGCGACGGTCGGGTCTCCGGCCAACCACCGGCCACCGGCCGTCGACTGGAAAGGCCCTTACGTGTCGGGCGAGCACCGACGACCATGGTCGAGAACGTCATCTGGCCGGCGGCACTGGACGCCGACCTGACCCGTAGCGAGGGGCGTCGCGTCGCGAAGGACCTCGCGGTGTCCGACCCGACGGTCGACGAGATCGCCCAGGCTGTCCAGCAGGTGGGGTACGACGCCGTCGTCGAGCGCGACGTGACCTACCCCCGCGAGTACGAACCCCGCGGGCGCGTCCTCGTCAAGAACGCCGACGACGCCACCAAGAGCGACCTGCTGGGCGCCGTCGCCGCGTATCTCGGCGCACTCCGGGCATGAGACGCGTCGGCGAGGTCGTCCGCGTCGCCCAGAACGTCGCCGTCGTCCGTGTGCCCGACGAGAGCTATCCGGACATCGGAACCAGCGTCGTCGACGAGAACCTCGACGACCTCGGCCGCGTCGTCGACGTCTTCGGCCCCGTCGACCGACCGTATCTGGCCGTCTCTCCCGACGACGACGTCCATCTCCCCGCGCTCGTCGGGGCGAAACTCTACGCGCGCTGATCCCCCGGTCCGGGCCGTCTGTCCGGACGACTGTTCGCCGGGCGTGCTGGCTCGTCACGGTTACGCCGTGGCAGGTCCACGGACGGGGTCGTCACGGTCACGCCGGGCGCGCTCGTGATACCAGCCGCCGAACAGCCCCAGCGGGAACGCGAGCCAGCCGGCCGTGATCGCGCCCGTCATGTACGCGAGCAGTCCGACCATGACGAAGTCGGTCACTGCGCCGACCAGTTCGGCGAGCGTGACCGCCGCGACGTTGGTCGCCGCGATCCACAGTCCGGCGGTGACGGCGACGGGCACGAGCGAGCACAGGACTGTGAGGCCGCCCCCGATAGCGCCCCGGACCGGGTCCGGCTCTTCGGGGATCCAGGACCGCCAGAGCGCCGTCCCGGCCGCGAGCGCGCCGATGACCGCCAGCGGACTGAGCAGTCCGAGTCCCTGAATCAGTGCGAGTCCCGCGCTCTCGGGTGCAACGAGCCTGACGGCCGAGAGGAGGGCGAACCACAGGACCGTCGCCAGCAGCGCCGTCGCGGCCATCGCGACGCCACCGCCGATATCTCGCCGGGTCGTGTAGGGCAGGCGGCCCGGACCGACGCGGTGACAGAGGGAACCAACCATACAGTCGACAGTTCGACGGCGGGGATGAAAAATCTGTTGTGGGCAGGACGACTCGTTTCTTCGCTCGATATCGGAGAAATCTCGACAGCCGACTACGAGATCCGCGACTCCGGTCGCGGGCCGAACGTGGCCGGCCCACCCTCTCTCGACCCGAGCGAAGCGAGCGTTACGGGGAGACGTCTTCGCCGGCGACCATGTGCTCACGCGCGACGTCCCAGTCGATCTCGATGCCCAGGCCGGGGCCCTCGGGCAGTGAAATGTCGCCGTCCTCGATGACGTCACCGGACTCGCCGGTCCTGCTCACGAGGTCCTCCCACCACGGGACGTCGAAAGCGTGGTACTCCAGCGCGACGAAGTTGGGCACCGAGGCGGCGGCGTGGGCGGCCGCGACCGTCGCCACTGGACTGCAGATGTTGTGAGCGACGACCGGCACGCCCTCCAGGTCACAGAGGTGGGCGATCTGCCGGAAGTTCCGGAGGCCGCCACAGTTGTTCGGGTCCGGCGCGGCGACGTCCATCCCCTCCGCGTCGAGCATCCCCTTGAACTCGCCGGGGTCGCGCAGGTTCTCGCCGGTCATGATGGGACAGGAGGTGGCCTCGCGGACCCGCCGGTGAGCACCGTACTTCCGGGGCGGGACGGGGTCTTCGAGCCACGCCAGGTCGAACGGTTCGAGTTTCTCGGCGAGTCGCGAGGCGGTCTCCACAGTAAAGTTCCAGTGGAGGTCGAACCCGAGCGTGACGTCGTCGCCGATCTCCTCGCGGACGGCCTCGACGAGGGCGGTCTTGTGTTCGACGGCGGCGTTGTCCAGTCGGCGGGCGGCGGTGTCGACATCGGCGTGGGTGCGCACGTCGAGGTCGAACTTGAGCGCGTCGAAGCCCGCGTCGACGACCTCGCGGGCGGCCTCGGCGTACGATTCCGGCGTGTAGACCTCCCGCGGGTCCACGGTCCCGGATTGAGCGCCGCCCAGCGACTCCCCGCCGTGGGTGTCACAGTAGACCTCGACGCTGTCGCGGTACTTCCCGCCCATGAGTTCGTAGGCGGGGACGTCCAGCAGTTTCCCCTTGATGTCCCACAGCGCCATCTCGACGCCGGCACCCGCCCCGCCACGGATGTCCATGATACGCTCGATATCGAGGGGATTCTGTCCGTCGAGGAGACCGAGTTCCTGTGGACCGTCGCCGTGGACCTCGCCGTAGCCGGTGACGCCGGCGTCGGTCTCGACCCGTACGATCCCCCACTGGAAGTTGCCCTGCAGGACCATCGTCGAGACGTCGGTGATGGTCACGTCCCGCCCGGACGAGCGGTGGGACTCCTCGTCTGTGCGGTCCATCCACGGGACGCCGCCCCCCTGTGGGACGACGTACTCCGGTGTCTCCTCGGCCGCGCCGTCTGCCGCATGGTGGTCTGCCATGCGTTCACGTCGCCCACTACCGGGTTCAAACCTCGAGTCGCGGCGAACGGTTCCGGCTCCGGGTCCCGCTCCGCGCGCCGTCGCTCCCGCCGCCGCTCGACCGCCCCGTCTGTGATATCTTGACATACGAGATATTGACGATCAGTTTGTTTTCACTCTAAATAGTGGATATTCAAACTATTATATCCGGACTACTCTGTTCGAATACACAGATATCTCCGATAAATATTTATACTAACGAATCAAGGTATGGGACGAAGCGAGGATGTCATTCCAGTCACTGACGACGGCACTGACGCTGTACCGTAGCGGGACACTCGACATCGACCAGGCGGCGCGACAGGGCGGTGTCTCGACGGCGAAGCTGGCGACGGAGCTGCGCTCGCGAGGGATCCCGGTGCGGGAAGCCGAGCACGGGGGAGCGACCGACCAGGCGCCGAACTGAACGGGAGCGAAACGTGGACGACCGGTCGCCCGATGGTCTCACCGTCGCACAGTTCGGCCTACACATCTCATCCTTTTTGCGCCTCGGCGCGGTACGACGGATATGACTCTCGAAGAGGACTCGCTCGACTACCACGGGAGTGACCCGCCCGGGAAGATCGAGATACGGACGACGAAGCCGACGAACACCCAGCGCGACCTGAGTCTGGCGTACTCGCCGGGCGTGGCGGGCCCGTGTCGCGCCATCGACGAAGACCAGGACGACTCCTTTACCTACACCGCTCGGGGGAACCTCGTCGCCGTCGTCTCTGACGGGAGTGCTGTCCTGGGCCTGGGTGACATCGGTCCTCACGCCTCGAAACCAGTCATGGAGGGCAAGGGCGTTCTGTTCAAGCGCTTTGCCGACATCGACGTGTTCGACGTGGAACTCGACCTGTCCGGGCCGGCGGCGTTCGTCGACGCCGTCGCCGGGATGGAACCGACCTTCGGCGGTATCAACCTGGAGGACATCGGCGCGCCGGCGTGTTTCGTGATCGAGGAGCAACTCCGCGAGCGCATGGACATCCCGGTCTTCCACGACGACCAGCACGGCACCGCGATCATCTCCGGTGCGGCACTCCTCAATGCGGTCGACATCGCCGGGAAGGACCTCGACTCCATCGAGGTGACGTTCGCCGGTGCCGGTGCGGCCGCCATCGCGACGGCGAAGTTCTACGTCTCGCTCGGCGTCCGTCGAGAGAACATCACGATGGTGGACATCGACGGGGTCCTCACGACCGAGCGCGCCGAGGCCGGTGACCTGAACAGGTACAACCGTGAGTTCGCACGCGACGCCCCCGAGGGTGAGAGAGACCTCGCCGCCGCGATGGACGGCGCGGACGTGTTCGTCGGCCTCTCGGCGGGCGGCATCGTCGACCCGGAGATGGTGCGCTCGATGGCCGACGAGCCGGTCGTCTTCGCGATGGCCAACCCCGACCCCGAGATCGGCTACGAGGAGGCCAGGGCCGCCCGCGAGGATACGGTCATCATGGCGACCGGGCGCTCGGACTACCCCAATCAGGTCAACAACGTTCTCGGTTTTCCCTTCCTCTTTCGCGGCGCGCTCGACGTCCGGGCCCGGGAGATAAACGAGGCGATGAAAGTCGCCGCCGCCCAGGCCCTCGCGGATCTCGCCCGGGAGGACGTCCCCGATTCGGTCGTCAAGGCCTACGGCGACGGGCCCCTGCAGTTCGGCCCCGAGTACATCATCCCGAAACCGCTGGACTCGCGTGTCCTCTTCGAAGTCGCGCCGGCCGTCGCCCAGGCGGCAGTCGAGAGCGGCGTCGCACGCGAGGAGATCGACCCGGACCGCTACGTCGAACGCCTCGAAGCCCGCCTCGGGAAGTCCCGGGAGATGATGCGGATCGTCCTCAACAAGGCACAGAGCGACCCGAAACGCCTCGCACTGGCCGAGGGGGGCGACGAGAAGATCATCCGCGCGGCGGCCCAGATCGACGAGCGGGGCATCGCTGACCCGATCCTGATCGGGAATCGCCCGGAGATCGAACGCAAGATCGGGGGGCTGGGGCTGGAGTTCGACCCCGAGGTGGTCGACCCCGGCGGCGAACCCGACGAGCGCTACGTCGACCGGCTCTACGACCTCCGCCAGCGCAAGGGACTCACCCGCAACGAGGCCCGCGAACGGGTCCGGGACAGCAACTACTTCGCGAGCGTGATGGTCGAACAGGGCGACGCCGACGCGATGCTGACCGGTCTCACCCACCACTACCCCTCGGCACTGCGCCCGCCCCTGGAAGTGATCGGCACTCCCGAGGGCGTCGACCACGCGGCGGGCGTGTACATGCTCGCCTTCCGCAATCGCGTCGTGTTCATCGCCGACGCGACGGTCAACCAGGACCCCGACGAGGCGGTACTCGCCGAAGTCACGCGCCACGCCGCGGGAGTCGCCCGCCGGTTCGACGTCGAACCACGGGCCGCACTGCTCTCGTATTCGAACTTCGGGAGCGTCGACAACGAGGGGACCCGCAAGCCACGACGCGCCGCCGAGCGACTCCGCGATGACCCCGAGGTGAACTTCCCGGTCGACGGCGAGATGCAGGCCGACACGGCCGTCGTCGAGGACCTCCTGAATGGGTCCTACGAGTTCGCCGCCCTGGCGGAACCGGCGAACGTGCTCGTCCTGCCGAACCTCGAGGCGGGCAACATCGTCTACAAACTCCTCCAGCGCCTCGGCGGTGCCGACGCCGTCGGACCGATGCTCGCGGGGATGGCCGAACCCGTCCACGTCCTCCAGCGCGACGACGAGGTCGAGGACATCGTGAATCTGGCCGCCGTCGCGACGCTCGACGCGCAGCAGCAGGGTACCACCGACCCCCGAGGATCCGGGGAGTAGCCGGGACGTGGCCGCTCCCACCGACTGAGAACGCCCGGCGGAGGTTTTTATTCCGCGAGCGAATCTCCGTGTATGCGATACCTGACAGCGACTGACGGGTCGGAGGAGTCGGACGCCGCGGTCGAGTACGCCACACGGCAGGCGGCCGCGTTCGACGCGACACTCGAGATCGCACACGTCCTGGAACCGAAGACGGAACTGATCGAGGGCGAAGTCGTCCTCCCGGGTGGGGAGCGGGCCGCACAACTGGGCGAACAGACGCTCGAACAGGCGCGACGGCTGGCCGCCAGCACCGTCGAAGCGGAAGACGAGAGTGTGCGTATCGAGACCGAACTGCTCGCGGGACGGCCGGCGAACGCCATCGCCGAGCGCGCCCGCGAGACAGGGGCCGACGCCATCTTCGTCGGCCACCGGGGACTGTCCGAGGAGCGCGAACGGGTCGTCGGCAGCGTCGCCAAGAGCGTCCTCGACAGGGCGGACGTCCCGGTGACCGTCGTCAGGTGACCCCCTGCCACACCGCCTCGGAAGCGCTGCTTCCCCCATCGGCGGGTTTTACCCGGTCCCGGTCCGACCCCGCGGCATGGAGATTCTCGTGACGATCCCCGACGGCGAGTTGCGGGAGACGTTCTTCCCGGAGCGACTCCGCGACAGGCTCGAATCGCTCGGCACCGTGGCGTGGTCCGACTCGACCGACGACCTCACCGAAACGGAGCTGTGCGAGCGGATCCCGGGCGTCGACGTCCTCGTGACCGGGTGGGGCAGTCCCCGTGTCACCGGGGACGTCCTCGACGCGGCCGACGACCTCGAACTGGTCGCTCACACCGGCGGCAGCGTCGGCTCGCTCGTCTCCGAAGCGGTCTACGACGCCGGGGTTTCTGTCGTCAGCGCCAACGACGTGATGGCGGAGTTCACCGCCGAACACACCTTCGCGCTGATACTGTCCGACCTGCGTGCCGTCCCCGACCTCGACCGCGGGATGGGATTCGGCGAGTGGGCCGGCGACGACACCGACATCCGGACGCTCTACGAGCGAGCGGTCGGTCTCGTCGGCCTCGGGAGCGTCGGCCGCACGCTCCTCGACTATCTCGCCCCCTTCGACGTCGAGGTGAGCGTCTACGACCCCTACGTCGACCCCGACGACCTCGCCGAGTTCCCACACGCCGAACTGACGGATCTGGATGGGGCGCTCGACTCTGCGGTCGTCTCCGTCCACGCCGCACGGACCGAGGAAACGGTCGGGATGCTCGACGCCGACCGCCTCGCGCAGGTCCCCGACGGGGCGCTGTTCGTCAACACCGCTCGCGCCGAGATCGTCGTCGAGGAGGCGCTGATCGAGGAGATCAAGTCGGGCCGGTTCAGGTGTGCGCTGGACGTCTACCACGAGGAACCGCTCCCGCCCGAGGCCGAGTTGCGCCAGCTGGACGGGGCGCTCCTGACCCCGCACGTCGGCGGGTCGCAGATCCGTCCGCCGCTCACCGAGGCAATACTCGACGATATCGAGCGGTTCCAGCGCGGCGAGGAACTGGCACACGCGATTCCCCGGGCACAGTGGGAGACGATGACGCGGTGAGCGGCTCGAACACTCGATTGTCGTCCCCGGCGGCGAGAGTTTGAAACCGATACACACACACAACTGTGTATTGATGGCTACGAAGACGATCTCGCTCGACGAGGAGGCCTACGAGCGACTCGCGGCGGAGAAACGCGAGGGGGAGAGTTTCAGTGACGTCGTCAAGCGACTCGCTGGCGAACGGTCGTGGAGTGAAGTCGCAGGCGTCTGGGCCGACGAGACCGACGAACTCGAATCCGCGATCGAGGACGGACGAGAACGGTCACGTGACCGCCGGGACCGCCCGAGTGACGCGTTCGAGAGCTGATGCGCCGCGCCAGGCGACTCTCGGACGGTGGACAGTTCTCGGCCCCGGACCGTCCGAAACTACTTGTTCGGTGACAGAGTATCGACGTGCGTGCGGTCGATCCCTCCATTCGTCGGCGCGGCGCTCGCCCTCCTCGTCGTCCTCGGTGGCTGTACGATCCCCGGAGCGGGCGCACAGCAGAACGTCGCCGGGACGCCGACCTGCGAGGCCGAACACCAGTTCGTCCCTGACCTCGTCGTCGAGAACCGGCGACCGTTCGCCGTCGGCGGCAGTATCACCGTCGTCGAAGCCCGCGACGGGGCCAACGAGACGGTCTATCACCGGGAGTTCGCCGTCCCGGCCACCGGTCGCGAGACGTATACGCTCGACGTCGGTTCGCCCTCGCGGGTAGCGACGGGCTCGGAGTTCTACCTGGTCGCGTCGGCCCGCGGGATGACGAACGACTACGAGATTACACCGGTCGTCGACCTGCCGCTCCGCTACGGGGCGACGGTCACCGTCACTGGCAAGCAGTTGTACGTCGCCGACCAGCACGCCGACGCCGGCCAGGATTTCGACGCCGACGTCTGCCGGAACGAGACAGTCTGACTCTCAGGGTCGAACCGTACGGAGTGTGATGGCGCGGAGAAAGATTGAATCCGTTGAGCGTAATACTCTAGTACAGCTATGGGCACACTCAACGTCAAGATCCCCGACGAGATGGAGGAGGACATCGAGTCCTTCCTCGAACGGAACCCCCACTATCTGAACAAGAGTGAACTCGTCCGCGACGCACTCAGACACACCATCGGAGCCGATAGCGCGCACGGCAGCTGGGCGCCGGGAGAGGACGACCCGATGTTCTCCGCACCGACGGTGACCGTCGAGGACCCCGTCGACGAAGACGAGATCGACGACGTGGTGTACGGGGAAACCGACGGATGAGCCGTCGGTCGGTGACACCGCTGTTCGTCGATACGAGCGCCTTCTACGCGCGATTCGTCGACAACGCACCGAGACACGACGCTGCGCAAGCGGTCTTCGACGGCATTCAGAGCGGCGAACTCCCGTATCGACCGCTCCTCACATCCAACTACGTCGTTTCGGAGACGGCGACGTTGCTGTTGCGAAAAGCGTCACACGCCGCAGCGAGCGAGGCACTCGACCACGTCCGAAGATCCCGCCTCATCCGTGTCGTTCACCCCGAAGAGGCCACATTCGACGCGGTCTGCCGGTCGTTCGGTCGGTTCGACGACCAGCAGATATCGTTCGTCGACCACTCGACAGCAGTCCTCTCCCGTCAGCGAGATATAGACCACGTCTTCGCGTTCGACGACGACTTCAGAACGTTCGATCTCACGCTCGTCCCCGAGGATACCGGCGAAGGAACCCAGTAGTTCAGCCAGCGAGACACGGACCGATGGCGGTGTGTCAGTGCCCGCGGTCGTGCGGTTCGAGTTCCGTACCGTAGTTCTCGGCGTGTTCGGTGTACTCGATGAACCGCGGCGCGTCGGGGTCGAACGGCCGTTTCAGCGAGTCGAAGGCCTTCTTCTTGTCCCAGCCCTGGAGCTTGCCGACCGCCGAGCGGTCCTCGAGGTCGTGGTAGTCCAGGTCTCCTTTCACCATGTTCCAGGCGTCGAGGCCCTGTTCGGTCCGGACGATCACCGAGGAGTACTCGTCGGACGAACCGACGGATCCGACGGTCAGGTCGGCACAGAAGCCGGTGAAGTCGGCACACTCGTCACAGCCCTTGAGCGCGGCGTCGTGGAAGTTCTCGACGTCCTCCTCGACGAGCATCTCGCCGTCGTGGTCCATCGCCATCATCTTCCCGTGGAGGACGTCCATCTTCGCCACGTCGTCGAGGTCGACGCCCCGTTCCTCGACGAGTTTCTCGCCCATGAGTTGCTGGTAGTTGAAGTTCTTCGTACACATCAGGGCGATCGTGTAGTCGATCGAGCGGACGCCCGACTCGTGGCTGGCGTAGTCCCACTCGAAGTCCTGCAGGGCGCGGATACCCTCGATCTCACAGGGGGTGCCCACGAGCGCCAGGGAGGCGTCCTCGACCGGAACGTCGAGTTTGTGCTCCCACTGGCCCAGGTCCAGATTTCCGAGGGCCATCGTCTGGTTGTACCAGCTGCCGGCGTTTGCGATGCACTCTTCAGGGGTAGTGGCGAGGAACGACTCCGCTTTCCAGGGGTCCTCGTCGGACTCGGTGGCGATGAGTGCGCCGTCGATCTCGCCCTCTTCGAGGAGTTTGCACAGCACCGCGGTGACGAGGCCGCCGTCCTGGGCGTTCTCGCGCCAGTCGTCCTCGACGGTGGCCGAAAACTCCGTGATGGGGTCGCCGGCACCCTTGACGTTGTCGTCGCCGCCGGTGATCTTCCACTGGCGCTCGTAGCGCAGGCCCCCGCGCGGGCAGAAGTCCCAGCACAGCGAACAGCCCGTACACATCTTGACGAGTTCCGGCAGGCCGTCGTCGCCGATGCCGATGGAATCGGAGGGGCAAGAGGCGACACAGGTCCCACACTGGATACAGCGGCCGTCGTCGATGACCGCCTCGTCCAGTTCCATGAACCAGGTCTTGTCCTCGGGCGTCTCGATGTCGTTCATCTGCGAGCGGATCTCGTAGGACGGCGTGTCGAGCGCGAGGTCGTCCTCGCCGGGGCGCTGGACGCGCATGTCCGGGGCCGTCTCGTAGACGTCCTGACTCACGTCTTTCGCGGGTTCCCTGAACTCGACGTCCCGGAGGTTGCCCATCTCGTCGACGTTCGAGGGCGTCGCGCCCCCGTCCGGCACGGCTTCGCTCTGTGGGCTCGGCCGGCGGTTGTCGGCTCCGGGGACCTGCTCGCGGCCCCGTCCGGAGCGACTCTGGCCGCCACAGCCACAGGAACTCCCACAGCCACAGTCCTCACTGTGGTCGTGGCCGGCGTCACCCCTGTCGTGGTGGTCGTGGCCGGTGTCGTCTCCACTGCCGTGGTCGTGTCCGCTCGCGGGTCCGCCCTCCTCGGGGTCGTGGTAGGTGTACTCCTCGTCGGTCGGCCCGACCTGGTCGCCAGGAATGGTCTTTGTTTCCGCCGCGGGGCGGTCGATACTGACTCCGGGCGTCGTCGGGGTCGACTCCTCGCGGGCGACGTCGACGTCCGGGACGCCGGGTTGTGCGCTCTCCCCCGAGTCGTCGTCGGGCCGGTCGGGGTCGTCAGTCATCGGCGGTGCCTCCCTCCGCGGCGACGCCGCCGGCGACGTTGGCATCGGCGCGCTGCATAACCTGCCGGAGGCGGTCGTTGTCGACGCGACGGCACCACGCGTAGAAGCGTTCGCCGTCCTCGCGCTCGTCGACGTAGGCCTCGAACAGGTGCTCGATGGCCGGGATCACCGCGTCCGCGGGCACCGCGGTTTCGACCCAGTCGAGGAACTCGTTGTCGGTCCCCATCGACCCGCCGAGACCGAAGTCCATGCCCTCGACGATGTTGTCGCCTTCCTCGTTGGTCGTCCCCTCGGGGTCGTCGACTTTCACCGTCTCGCCGCGGAAGCCGATGTCGGCGATCTGGGGCTGGGCACACGAGGCCGAGCAACCGGACATGTGCATCCGCACGACTTCGAGGTCGTCGGGCGTGTCGATGCGCCGGTCCAGGGCCTTGGCCCACCGGTAGACCCGGTTTTTCGTCTCGATGATGCCGTAGTTGCAGAACTCGGAACCCGTACAACCCACGGCACCGCGCGAGAACGGACCCGGGTCGGGTTCGTACTTGCGGGCGAACGGTTCGTCGAGCAGGTCGCCGACGTTCTCCTCGGGGATGTGCGTGATGAGGAAGTTCTGGTCGGTCGCGAGACGGACGGAAGCGTCCTCGGTGCCGTACTCCTTCGCGGCGCGGGCGGCCTCGGCGAACTCCTCGCCGGCCAGCCGACCCCCGATGACGTTGAACCCGACGTACTTCAGGCCGTCCTGTTTCTGGTCGTGGACGCCGACGTGGTCGCCGGTGTACCCCTCCGTGAGGTCGACGCCGCTCGTCGGGAGGTCGACCTCGCAGCGGCGACGGACCGCCCCCTCGAACTCGTCGGTTCCCAACTGTTGGACGAGATAGCGCATCCGGCAGACGCCGCGGTTGTTGCGGTCGCCCAGTTCCTTGAACGTCTGGGCGATGGCCCGGCAGAACTCGACGGCGTCGCCCGGCGGGACGAACACGTCCATCCGGGTCGCCATCCGCGGGCCGTCCGAGAGGCCGCCGCCGACCTTGCAGTGGAAGCCGTAGATCTCCTCGCCGTCGACCTCCTTGCGGGCGGGCGTCATCCCGACGTCGTTGATCTGGGACTGCCCGCAGTCGTGTTTGCAGCCCGTGATGGTCATCTTGAACTTCCGGGGCAGGTTGGCGTACTCCCGGTTCTCGGTGAAATACTCCGAGACGGCGTCGATGACGGGCTGTGCGTCGAAACACTCGTGGTCGTCGAGGCCGGCAGCCGGGCACCCCAGGACGTTCCGGGCGGAGTCGCCACAGCCCTGGATGGTCGTGAGGCCGACCTCCTCGTACCGGGACCAGATCTCGGGGATGTCCTCGACCTCGATCCAGTGTTCCTGGGTGTCCTGGCGGGTCGTGATGTCGAGGTAGGCGTCCCCCCAGATCGAGTTCTGCTCCTCGCCGCCGTACTCCTCGGGCGCGGTGGCGTACTCGTCGGCCACTTCGCCGATGACCTCGGCCTGTTCGGGCGTCAGATACCCGCCCGGGACCTTGGTGCGCATCATGAAGTAGCCGTCCTGGACGCCGTGGCTGTACATGCCGGCCCACTTGAGACGCTCCCACTCGCCGTCCCCGGCGCGCTCCTGGATCTCCTCGAAGGAGAGTCCCTCGGCGGCGTACTCCTTGACGTCCTCGACGACGTCGAGCGGATGTTTGTTCTGCTTGTACTCTTCGACTGTGTTCATGGGTGTATCACCCGTTTCTGTCCGGACCGTTCAGTCCGTCGGATCTGTTCGGGCACGTCGGACGTCGCTGGCGCCACGCCCCGTGTCGCCGGCGCCGTGTCCGGTGTCGCTGGTGCGGTCATGAGATGAAGTCTCCGCGCGAGTGCGCGTGTGGACCCCCTTTTGCCCCCACGCACCCTGTACCTGCCCGTCACGGCCAACCCTGCCACGTCAAACTGAAACCCCTCACAGTTTGCCGCTACGTGTGACGACACCGAACAGGTTCGTACCTGCGCGGCCGCTTCGAGCGCTACACTCCTCGTCGCGTTCGAACGAACCCACCGTTTCGACGGCGTCATGTGGCGCTCTCGGCACGGCAACTCCCGAAACCGGAGGTGAACCCGGGTACCGTCGGGGAAACCACCTGGCTGTGTGCCGCAAACAACCGGAACATGTTGCCACTTCCCCCGAGCAGAGGCCAGAAATGTGTCGTGAACGCGGGTTTATGGCGGGAGGGGGCCTACCTGTGTCCGCCTGAATGAGTGACAGAGCAACGACGGTCGAGACGGACGACGCCGACGAGCCCGACGTCCCGGACCCCGACGACGTCGACACCTCCCACCTCGACGACGTGGAGGACGGCTGTGGCTGTGCGGAAGTCTGGGAACACCTCTCCGAGGAACGCAACGGCTGACGTCCCCTTCTCTCTCGTGGTGCCAACTACGTAGCGGCGGCCACAGATCTCGGTTCTTCGGAACGACACATTTCAGGGACGCTACTGCTCCGAGCAGCGGGCTGGAATCACCACTCGGCGACGCGGCCGTCGTCGTGGAACCACTTCGGGACTTCCCAGGCGTCACGCTCCTCCGCCTCACAGAGCGCGTCGACGTCGACGTCCACACCCAGTCCGGGGCCAGGGGGCAGATCCACCCTGCCTTCGTCGTCGAAGTCGAGGAACGAGTCGTCTTCGAGGTAGTTCGGCGTCCCCTCCAGGTGGTGGACCTGCTCCTGTATCAGGCAGTTCGAGGTACAGGCGTCGACGTGGAGGCTGGCGGCGAGCGAGACCGGACCGAGCGGCGAGTGGGGCGCGACCACCACGTCGTAGGCGTCGGCCATCGTCGCGATCTTGCGTAACTCGGTGATCCCGCCGGCGTGGGAGACGTCGGGCTGGAGCACGTCGACGGCGCCCGATTCGAGGACCGGTCGGAAGTCCGTCCGCGAGAACATCCGTTCACCGGTGGCGATGGGGATAGACGTCTTCGATGCGACCTCCGGAAGCGCGTTGTTGTGCTGGGCGAGCACCGGTTCCTCGTAGAACATCGGGTCGAGGTCCTCCAGGCGGACGGCGAGTCGCTTGGCCATCGGCTTCGAGACGCGGCCGTGGAAGTCGAGGGCGACGTCGACGCCGTCACCGACCGCTTCCCGCACGGCCGCGACTCGCTCGTAGGCCGCGTCGAGTGTTTCGGGCTGGTCGATCCGGTCGAGTTCGTCCGTGGGCGTGAACTTCAGCGCCGTGAAACCCGCCTCGACGTGGTCGGCCGCCACCTCGGCCAGCCCGGCGGGCGTCTCGCCGTGGACGTGCTGGTAGAGCCGGATCCGGTCGCGGGCCTGCCCGCCGAGGAGTTCGTAGACCGGCACGCCCAGGTCTCTCCCTTTCAGGTCCCAGAGTGCCTGGTCGATCCCCGAGAGGGCGCTCTGGAGGACCGGACCACCGCGGTAGAAGCCGCTGCGGTACATCCGCTCCCAGTGGCGTTCGATGTCGCGCGGGTCCTCGCCGAGCACGTACTCCTCGAGCAGTTCCTCGACGGCCGTCGCAGTGGTGGGCGCTCGACCCTCGACGACGGGTTCGCCCCAGCCGACGAGGCCGGTGTCCGTCTCCAGGCGGAGGAACTGCCAGCGCGGCGGCACCTCCCAGAGGTCGTAGTCGACGACTTCCATGCCGGGTCGGTCGCGAGCCACTCACTAATAGTCGAGCAACCCGGCAGGATCGCACGGTTCCCGTCCCGAAACGGGTGCGGAGCGGGAGGACGAAGTCCCCCAATTCAGAGCGGCGAGACGTCCGGGTCGCCGGGCCAGAGGTCGGAAGCGGCCCACAGCGCCCAGACTGCGAGCATGGCCGAGCCGACCAGTTCCGGGACGGCGACACCGGGGCCGGGCCAGCCCAGGAGGACCCACCAGACCCAGCTCACGACGTGCGTGACGGACAGGATGACCATGGAACCACCGCGGGCGGGCCGACCGCCCCGACGAAAGCCGCCAGTCCCGACGAAGTCGCCGGCGGCGAAGACGAGCACGCCCAGCGTCGCGAAGAGGAAAAACGCCGGTGCGACGACGAAGTGCATCGCCGAGGGCAGCGGGAACACGCCCACGAGCGCCATACAGACCATCGCGAGCAAGAGCAAGAGGAGACCGCCGGCGTGGACCGGGTTCTCGGTTTCGGCCCAGACCGCAACGACGAAACCCGCACCGAGCGCGCCGCCGACCATCAGCGCGCCGTTGAACACGGGGGCGGTGGTCGTCCCGACGCGGCCCAGGTCCGAGAGAGCGTTCAGGAACGGCGAGAACCACGGTGCGAGCGCCGCGGCGACGAAGATTCCCCCGAGTGCGACGACGACGGAGGCGACGCCGAGCCCGGCGAGGACGCGCTTGCGGTCGGCCGCCTCTGTGACGGACATACAGACCGGTGGGACTCGCCGGGAGGAAAAGGTTCTGGGACTTGCCCTGTCGACGCCGTGAATTAACGCCCTGTCGATGCTGCGCGCGAACGCCTGTTGACGTTGCGAGCGACGTAATGACTGTGCGAGCGACACAGTGACTAGGGTGAATCTATATGCCGCTCCCGGAAGACACGTAGGAACATGTATCGGATCCTGGCGCCGGTGGACGACGACGTCGAACGCGGACAGAGGCAGGCGGAGTTCATCACCGGTCTCCCCCACAGCGGCGGGGAGATCGAGGTGACGGTGACACACGCCCTCGGCGGGGAGGAACTGGACGCGCCGAAAGCCATGAAGACGCCCACCCGCGTCGAATCGGTCAAACAGTTCCGGGACACACTGGAGGCGGCCGACATCGAGGTCAGCGTCCTCGAGATCGGACAGCCGCCCGCCGACGAGATCCTCGCGCTCGCCGACGACATCGACGCCGACCTCATCGTGCTGGGCGGGCGCAAACAGAGCCCGGTCGGCAAGGTCGTCTTCGGCAGCGTCTCACAGGAGGTGATGCTGAACACCGAGCGACCGGTCGTCGTCACCGGCGGCGGGGGGGACTGACCTGCCGACCCACGACCCGCCGACCTACCGAGTAGCCGTCCGTCTTGCCCGTCAGAGCGCCGCCCCGGGCTGGTACTCGCCGAAGACCTCGCGCAGTTCGTCGCAGATCTCGCCGGTCGTCGCGTAGGCCTTCACCGCGTCGACGATGTAGGGCACGACGTTCTCCTCGCCCGCGGCGGCCTCGCCCAGCGCCGCGAGTGCGGCCTCGACGGCCTCGTCGTCGCGCTCCTCGCGAACCGATTCCAGGCGCTCGACCTGCCGGCGCTCCTGCTGTTCGGAGACCTCCTCGACGTCGGCGTCCTGGCCCTCTTCCTCGACGGTGAACTCGTTGACGCCCACGATTATCCGCTCGCCCTCGTCGATCTCACGCTGGCGCTCGAAGGCGACGTCCTGGATCTGGCGCTGGACCCACTGGTTCTCGATGGCCCGCAGCATGCCGCCGCGCTCGTCGATCTCGTCGATTATTTCGAGGGCTTCCTCCGCCAGGTCGTCTGTCAACGACTCCACGAAGTAGGACCCTCCGAGCGGGTCCGCGGTGTCGGCCACACCCGATTCGTGCGCGAGGATCTGCTGGGTTCGCAGTGCGGTCCGGACTGACTTCTCGGTCGGCAGGGAGAGCGCCTCGTCCTTGCCGTTGGTGTGGAGGCTCTGGGTCCCGCCCAGGACTGCGGCGAGTGCCTGGTAGGCCACCCTGACGACGTTGTTCTCGACCTGCTGGGCGGTCAGCGTCGACCCCGCGGTCTGTGTGTGGAACTTGAGCTGTTTGGCGGCCTCGGTCTCCGCGCCGAAGCGGTCTTCCATGATATCGGCCCACATCCGCCGGGCCGCACGGAACTTCGCGACTTCCTCCAGGATGTTGTTGTGCGAGGCGAAGAAAAAGGAGAGCTGTGGCGCGAACTCGTCGACGTCCAGCCCGGCGTCGATGGCCGCCTCGACGTACTCGATGCCGTCGGCCAGCGTAAAGGCGATCTCCTGGGCGGCCGTCGCACCCGCCTCGCGGACGTGATACCCCGAGATGGAGATGGTGTTGAAGTTGGGCGTCTCCTCGGCACAGAACTCGAAGATATCGGTGATGATCCGCATCGACGGCTCGGGCGGGTAGATGTACGTGTTCCGGGCGATGTACTCCTTGAGGACGTCGTTCTGGATAGTCCCTCGAAGCTCCTCGCGCGGGACGCCCTGCTGGTCGCCGATGGCGACGTACATCGCGAGCAAGACGCTCGCTGGGGCGTTGATCGTCATCGACGTACTCACCTCGTCCAGCGGGATGCCCTCGAAGACCGTCTCCATGTCCCGCAGCGAGTCGATGGCGACGCCCGCTTTCCCGACTTCGCCGGCGGCCATGCCGGCGTCGGAGTCGTAGCCCATCTGCGTGGGGAGGTCGAAGGCCATCGAGAGACCGGTCTGGCCCTCGTCCATGAGGTAGTGAAAGCGCTCGTTGGTCTCGTGGGCGGTACCCATGCCGGCGTACTGGCGCATCGTCCAGAGCCGGCCGCGGTACATCGTCGAGTAGACGCCACGCGTGTAGGGGTCCTCGCCGGGGAAGCCCAGGTCCTCGTCGTAGTCCAGGTCCGCGACGTCCTCGGGTGTGTAGATGGGGTCGACGGGCTGGCCGCCGGTGTCGGTTCTGAACTCCGATTCGCGCTCGCCGAAGCGGTCGACGGTCGGGCCCCGGGTCTCGGACTCCCACGACTCGCGGGACTCGCGTATCTCCGCCAGGTCCTCGGGGTCGAACATACCTCCGCTTCGACCGCCCGGACATTAACCTCTGGTGGGCGTGGCAGGTCCGACACCGTCTCGGTCCGTCAGGACGGGTGCTGGTGTCTGATCTTCTCGGCGGTCACGCTCGGGACCGGCGTCCGGCAGTCCCGACAGAGCCACTGCGTCCGCACGCCCCCCGACTCCGCGACCATGTCCTGCTTGTACCGGATCGTCTTCCCACAGGTGCACCGATACGAGGACTGGGACATGCTCGAACAGACGTGAACCGTCCGATTAAATCATACGACGGGGTCGGCCTCCGGGACGTTGTGGAACGGACCCCGGAGACGTCTCCGAGACGGTGCCGCGGCGTCGCGGATGGGGGGTCACCCGAGGGCCGCCGCCAGCCTGTCACAGACGCGTTCGAGGGTGCGCCGGCGACGCCACGCGAGATACCACTCGACGGGGGGTATCGGGAGCGGCGCCCGGACGGTCGACTGAAAACGAACGGTCGTCGAATCGGGCCCGTCGGCGGCGATCCGGAGACGGGTCTCGATGCCGACCACCGGAGTTCCGGGTGTGTATCGCCGGTAGACGAACCCGTCGTCGAGTCGCTGGAAGACGAACTGCGGGGTGATGAACTGCCCGGTCGCTTCGACGGTCACGATGGCCCAGTCGTCCGACCCGATGACGTCGAACGGCAAGTACTGCCCCTCGTTGGCGATGATGGCCGACGGCGTCAGATACGACGCGACCGTCGAGAGCGACGCGGGGACCGTGCGCTCGACCGTGACTTCGCGCATACAGACCCCGCGAGCGGCGGGGGGAAACCGTTTGGGCCCTACTCTCCCTCGATCAGGTACCGGAACGCTCGCAACGTGTTCCGGCCGCTCTCGGTGAGCGAGACGCGCGTCGACCGCCCGACGTCTTCGAGTTCGACGTAGCCGTTCGCTTCCAGCGGCCCGAGGACGTGGCTGTCCAGCAGCCGGTACTCGCTCTTGCGGTTGGCCGCGTCCCTGTCGGCGATGAACGGGAGCCCGTCCTCCTTGCCGAAGTCGATGAGGTCCCGCTTGCGCGCGCCGCCCTCGCGCTCGACGTGGTCCATGACGGCGACGTGCTGGGGCTCGGGGCTCTCCATCGGGTACGTGGGCAGTTCGGTCACCGAACGGATACCCTCGGCGACGTCGTCGTCGGTCTCTGCGGCGTAGCGCTCGGCGCGCACGTAGTAGGGCGTCGCACCCGTCGCCATGCAGGCGATCATCCCGCCGATGGCCGTCACCTTCGACCCCGAAGCGAGGTTGACGTACACCTCGTGGTCGGCAAAGCGCGTCGCCAGTTCGGCGACCGTCCCGATGGAGTCGTAGAAGTCGAAGATGTCACAGGGGACGGTCTCGTGGTCGATCCCTCGTTCGTCGAGTCGCTCGCGCACCGTCTCGACGTAGGACGGGTGGGCCGTCTCGTCGACGTAGCGCAGGAGGACGACGCGGTCGGCGCGCAACCGCTCGGCGGAGAGGACGATTCGGTCGTTCTCGTAGCCCACCGGCATCAGGTGGACTCGCTCGGCGACTTCCATACCTCCGCTCGTCCGTCCACCGACTAAAGGATTGTCACGACATAGTCGACACAGACGGCGGGTGAGTGTGACACACACCCACGCAAACGTTTTGCGAGCGCCCGGCATCGACGGGGATCCATGCCGTCCGAGCACGTCAACAGGGAGACGGTCGACCGACGGCGAAACCGTCTCCTCGAGGAGTACGACGACGTCCACGTCCAGGACGTCACACACGAGTTCGACGACGAGGAAGCCTATCGGGACCTCCGGGACGACGCCCGCGGTGGATACACGGGCAGCGGCTACGCCTGGGTCGTCCGCGAACCCGACCAGACGGCCCCGCTCACCGAATCGATGCCCGACGAGGTAGACGACGGCCGGCGCGCACTGATGATCCTCGGACGCGGCGGAACCCGCTGGGGCGTCCCCGGCGGCGGTCGGGAGGACGGCGAGACCTACGAGGAGGCCACCCGCAGGGAGGTCCGCGAGGAGACGAACATCGACTGTGAGGTGACGGGACTGTTCTTGCTCCGGGACCTCACACTGACGCCACCCGGCGGGACCGCGAACGAGAGCGACCGTCCGGCCATCCACACGCTATGGGCCTTCTTCGACGCCGACTACACGGGCGGGCACATCGCCATCCAGCCGGGCGAACTCAACGGGGCCGCCTGGTTCGGCGGGCCACCCGAAGGGATGTATCCCGAGAACGTCCACCGCGCAACCGACTTCTGGAACGACTACGAGTACGACGGCGACCCGTTCGCGGACTTCTACGGCGATGCGAACGCCGCCCCGAACCACGACCCGGACGACTGACCCGTTCTCGTTCGGCCACACGACCGTCTCTTCGGCGGACGCCGTCGACGCGCGTACACAGCGAACAAGGAACAGAGTGGAGCGGCCGGGAAAGACGACCTCTGGGCAGGGGGCGAATCCTCCCTGGAGGTGGGAGATAGCGGCTCTGGCGTGTGGTGGCTCGGATGTGATGCCGGGGGTGCAGCGGAGTTCGGGGCTACCTCCCGTCCCCAACTTGGGTGTGGACGTTTGTCAAACCCGCCGATTACCCAGTTAACAACACTAACAAACTCAGTGACAACACGGCCGGCCCCAGGTTGTCACGACGCGCGGGTACCGAACGCTCACGCACACCGGTTCACTCCGGCACGCGAGCGTCCGAGGACTCCGGATCGGTCACCTCGACGGATTCGGCCCCGTCGGAGCCACCGAGCGTGAGCGGCTCGCTGTCCCACGTGATCTCCAGGCGATGTCGGGAGAGATAGGGCGCGAGCGCCGCTTTCGTCACGACGCCCCGGTAGGTTCCGTCCGCCTCGACGACCGGCAACAGCCCCACACCGGCGTCGCGCATGCGGTCGGCCGCGAGGCCAACCTGCGTCGAGGGTGGAATCGTCACGACGGGCGAGGACATGAACGACGCGACGCGCGGATTCGTCCCGCCCTCGGCGACGACGGCGACGATATCGGATTCGGTGACGACGCCGACGACCTCCCCGCCGTCGCGGACGACGAGCGCCGGCTCGTCGGGCTGGCGCAGGTAGCCCGCCGCCTCCATGGCACTCGTCTCCGGGTCGACGGTCGACGCGTCAGTCACGAGCGACGAAACTGGCACTTCGATCATGAACTAACCATTCTGATTGCCACACTTAGTGTTACTGCGCATACACCTAGTGGTTCCTAATATTCTGTCGGGATAGATGTGAAACCCACAATCGGACCGCAAGTCGTGAGTCCCCGGAGCTGGTCCGACCGTGACGACTGTGTCGGGGGAGACGGAGCGGTCGAAACTGTCACCGCAGTAACTTAGTCCCGACCCGCACTCGACCCGGACGTGCCGACCGATCTGACCCCCGTCGACGCCGACCTCGCGGACGCACTGCGTGCCGAACGGCGACGCCAGCGCGACACGCTGTCACTGATCGCGAGCGAGAACCACGCCAGCGAGGCCGTCCTCGCGGCCCAGGGCTCGGTGCTCACGAACAAGTACGCCGAGGGCCAGCCGGGAGAGCGCTACTACGGCGGCTGTGAACACGCCGACGCCGTCGAGCGGCTCGCGGTGGAGCGCGCCCGCGAACTCTTCGGCGCCGAACACGTCAACGTCCAGCCCCACTCGGGGACCCAGGCCAACCTCGCGGCCTACCAGGCGCTCCTCGAACCCGGCGACCGGATCCTCTCGCTGGAGATGACCCACGGCGGCCACCTCAGCCACGGCCAGCCCTACACGATGGTCGACGACCACTTCGAGGTGTCCCACTACGGCGTCGACACCGACACCGGCCGACTCGACTACGACCGGGTCGAACGCCGCGCACGGGAGGTCGACCCCGACCTCCTGGTCTCGGGCTACTCCGCGTACCCTCGCGAAGTCGACTTCGAACGGATGGGGTCCGTCGCCCAGGCCGTCGACGCGTTCCACGTCGCAGACATCGCGCATCTCACCGGGCTCGTCGCCGCCGGCGTCCACCAGTCTCCGGTCGGCGTCGCGGACGTCGTCACCGCCTCGACACACAAGACGATCCGCGCCGGCCGCGGCGGGCTGGTCATGTGTGACGAGAACCTCGCCGACGCCGTCGACACGGCGGTGATGCCCGGCTGTCAGGGCGGCCCGCTGATGCACAACGTCGCCGGCAAGGCGGCGGGGTTCGGTGACGCGCTCGGTCCCGCCGACGATATCGGCGACTCCGACGATGCGACTCTCGACTCCGACGATACCGCCCTCGATCCCGAATTCGAGGCGTACGCGAAGGGGGTACTCGACAACGCCGACGCGCTGGCCGACCGACTCCAGGACCGTGATTTCGAACTCGTCACCGGCGGGACGGACGTCCACTTCGTCCTCGTCGATCTCCGGGAGACCCATCCCGACCTGACGGGTGCCGACGCCGAGACCGCTCTCGAAGCCGCGGGTCTCGTCGCGAACAAACAGACAGTGCCCGGTGACCCTCGAAAGGCGACGGTTGCCAGCGGGCTCCGTGTCGGCACGCCCGCGGTCACGACTCGCGGGTTCGACACGGACGCGACGCGACGACTGGCCGACGCGATCGCCGACGTCCTCGACGACCCTGGTGCGGAGTCGGTCCGCGAGCGCGTTCGCGAAACCGTCTCCGAACTCTGCGCCGAGTACCCGCTCTACGCGGATGCGGAGGCTGATACCGACACTGGCGCCGACACCGACGCGATCGATGCACGACGACACTGACAGTCATCGAGGCACGTCGACGCAGAGAGTGACCGGAGCATGACGACACTGACAGTCCGACGCGCTCGACCGGCAGACAGCGAGCGGATCCGCGAACTGAACGAGCTGGCGATGTCCGAGACGCCGGAGTGGGTACCCGATGCACCCGACGCGGACCTTCGGGACGTCCAGACGCACTACGTCGACGCCGGTGGCGAGTTCCTCGTCGGCGTCCGGGAGGGGCGAATCCTCGCCACGGCCGCCTACGAACCGCTGGACGGCTGGATGCGAGAGCAGTTCGTGGGGACGGACCAGCCACCGGAGTCGACCGTCGGCCAGCCGGCGGAGTCGACCGTCGACCGAACTTCGGAGTCCACCGCGGAGCTCTCGCGGATGCGCGTCGACCCCGTGTGCTGGGGCCAGGGGTTCGGCACCCAGGTCTACGAGGAACTCGCGTCGCGAGCGCGCGAGGACGGCTATCGCGTGTTCGTCCTGAACACCGGCGTCGACAACGACCGCGCACGCGGGTTCTACGAGACGCTCGGGTTCGAGGCGGTCCGCGAGGTGACCGTCGAGTTCGACGACGTGACGCTGGAGCTGGCGCTCTACCGGCGCGAAATCGACTGACTCGCCCTCACAGACCGTCGCTGAGGTACTCGCTCGCAGTGCGGAGGGCTTTTGGCCGAACCCTCCCGACGGTGAGTCGTGCGTCCAGCGATCCGCTTTCTCGCCGGGGTCAGCCTCGGCGGCGGGGCACTCGCGGGGTATCTCCTCTACGTCGGTCCCGGGGAGGTAGTCAGTCGCGCGACGGCCGTCACACCGTGGGCGCTCGCGCTCGTCGTCTGCCTCGTCGTCGCCGAAGGCATCGTCGACGGTGTCGGCGTCTGGGCGTCTGTCCGCCCACTCGGCGACGGCCTCTCGTGGCCACAGAGTGTGCAGTTCGCACTCGCCGGTGACTACTTCGACACGCTCAGCCCCGCTGGCCCCGTCAGCTCGGAGCCGATCGTCGCCCGGTTTCTCGGCGTCGAGACCGACACGGCCTACAGCGAGGCGCTCGCGGTCCGCTCGGTCGCGAAGTACGTCAAAGCGGCCGCCCAGCTCGCTCTCTCGGCCGCCGTCGGCCTCGTCGTCGTCGCTGGCGGGTCCGCACCCACCGACATCGTCACGACGCTCGGCGGCGCAGTCGTCGGCGTGTTCGTCCTCGGTGCCGTCGTCGTGGCAGCCCGGCGACCGATCACGCGAGGTCTGGTCGTCGTCCTCACTCCAGTGGTCGCCGCTGTCTCGTCGGTCTTCCGCGAGGAGCCCTACGACCGGTCGGTCGTCGAAGGGGCCTTCGAACGGTTCTGGGACAAGGTGTTTCACTTCCGGGGGGCCCCGAAACTGCTCGCGCTCGTCGCGCTGGGCGGGATGGCCGAGCAGATACTCCTCGCCGCGGCGCTGTGGACCGCACTCGCGGGCACCGGCACCTCGGCTGTGCTCTTCCCGCTGGTCGTGGTCGTCCCGCTTCCCCAAGTGGCGAGCGTCGTCCCCATCCCGGGGAGTCTCGGCGCCTACGACGTCCTGCTCAGCGGTGCGGCGGCGCTCGTCACCGGCGCGCCCGCGGCCGCGGCGACCGCTGCCGTGTTCGTCGTCCGCACCGTCAGTGTCCCCTTCGCTATCCTCGTCGGTGGTCTCGCCGCCGCGTTTCTGAGAGGGTGGCGTCCCTGAGTGGTTCGTGGGACTCTCTTCGGGGACCTTTCTCGACGAACGCAACGCTCGCTTGCGAGCGGTAAGTTCGTCGCCTCTCTTTACCGTTCACGGACGAGCAAAGCGGATTCACGAGATTCTCCGACACGCAGTCAAAACGGAAGTCACCGCGCCCAGGCGGTCGCGTCGGCACCGGCGTCGTGGGCACCGACGCTGCTGACGACGGCGTAGACGAAGGGGGTGTCGACGACGGCGATGACGAGTTTGGCGAGGTACTGGCCGGCCATCAGCCCCGCGAGCTGGCTGGCAGGCGGGATCGAGGCCCCCGAGAGAACGGCGGGACCGACAGCGAAGGCGATCCCGACGAAGATGACGGTATCGATAGCCTGACTCGTTCCCGTCGAGACGAGGTTCCGGAGCCAGAGGTGGGCGCCGTCGGTGCGGTCGCGGACCCAGTGGAAGACGACGACGTCCCAGTTCTGGCTGACGAGGTAGGCGAGGAGACTCCCGGCGACGACGGCCGTCCCGGACTGGACGACGGCGCTGAACTGGGCCTGGCTGGCGCCCGTGACCTGTGGCGGTGCGATGGGCATGGCCACCGCGAAGTAGACCAGCCCGAGCATGACGAAGTTCATCAGGAAGCCGAGATTGACGAGCGTCTGTGCGTCCCGGCGGCCGTAGATCTCCGCGTAGCAGTCGGAGGCGAAGAAGGTCAGCGCGTAGGCCAGCACGCCACCGGGGACGAAGACGCTCGCGCCGACCAGCGGGAGGTCGACCGGCAGTGAGACGGCGAGCACCTTCGCGGCGGCGAGCTGGGCGGTGACCAGCGCCGTGACGAACAGCGCGACCAGCCCCGTGCGGACGGTGCTACTCCTCATCGATGCGGCCGTGACGGGCGTCGATCTCGTCGAGCATGTCGAGTGTCTTCCGTATCGAGGCACGGACCGCGTCGCTCCGGTTGACGAACTTCCCGTCGTCGCCGACGTGCTCGTCAAGGTCGTCGAGCAACTCCTCGGGGATCTCGACGCTTATCTTGGGCATGTATTCGTCAGGGATTCGCCGAGGAATATAGGTGTGTCGGCCGTCCGGGGTGCGGTCGCCGTCGGGGGCGGCGATGGGTTTATGCGAGGAAATGAAGAATGAGCAAGGGAACCAATGAGTGAGTCGGTACGTCGGAGCCCGCGAGTCGCGGTCGTCGCCGACGGCGCGGACGGGGACGACTCGCTCGGCGACGCGCTCGAAACGGAGACCGACCTCGCCGTCACGGGACGGAACCGGCCCGAAGACGCCGCGACGGCGGTGGCGGCGGTCCGGGACGGCGACGCGGACTGTGTCGTCTGTGCGAGCGGGGACGCCTACGCCGCGGTCAGGGAGGGAGACGGGACCGGGAGCAGGAACGCCAGCGCTGTCGTACCGGTCGTGGTGGTAGCGACGGACGAAGCGACCGCCGAGCGTGCAGTTGCCGACGACGCGGCGGCGTTCGTCCACGCCGACGGCCCGGTGACGACGCTGGTCCCCGAACGCGTCCGGCAACTGACCGGAGGAGACGAGGGCGAGGACGGGGACGGGAACGGTGACGAGGTCGCCTGGGACGTCGCCGCGCTCGTCGACCGGGCAGTCGTCCGGTTCGACGTCGAGACGTTCGACGTGCTCGCGGCCAACGAGGTCTTCACCGACGTCTGGGACGTCGACCCGGCCGAGGCGACGCTCTCGGACCTGCGGGTGACGGACATCACGCACGAACACCGTGGTCACGGCGGGGACGCCGGCGAGGACCAGCTGGAGTGGGTCACGGAGGGTGGCCCGGTCGAGACGTTCGTCCGGAACGCACGGAACGGCGACTTCGAGGTGCGCGAGTGGCACTGCGAGGGGGCCGACGGCGGCTACTTCAAGAGCGAGGTCCAGGTCGTCGCCGACCCGACCGCCGACGTCGGCTATCTCGTCGCGACCGTCCCCGGTGACGGGAAGGGGGAGAAAGCGGGAGCGGGGACCGGGACCGGGGCTGGGGTGGGAGCCGGCGAGCCGGACTACGACGAGGCGTCGATGCTGCAGTCGGTGCTGGAACACGTCCCGATGTCGGTGTACTTCGAGGACCGCCAGGGGCGGCACGTCCGCGTCAGCGAGGACCTCGTCGAGCCGTTCATCGAGGGGACCGACGGCAAGGTCATGCACACGCCCGCGGACGTCCACGGGAAGACCTACTGGGACCTGTACACGCCGGAGATGGCCGTCCGGGCGACCGCCGACAACGAGCGCATCGTCGAGTCCGGCGAGCCACTGCGGGGCCAGGAGAAACACGTCCAGCCGCCAAACGGCCGGGACCTGTGGTTCTCGACGAACAAGGCGCCGTGGTACGACGACGAGGGTCGCGTCCAGGGGGTCGTCGGCATCACCGTCGACATCACCGACCAGAAACACCGCGAGCGCGAACTCAACCGGCAAAACGAGCGCCTCGACGAGTTCGCGAGCATCGTCAGTCACGACCTGCGCAACCCGCTCAACGTCGCCGAGGGACGACTCGAGTTATACCGGCGGACCGGCGACGAGTCGGAACTCGACACGATCGCGGAGATGCACGAGCGGATCGCGGAACTCATCGACGAGGTGCTGGCGTTCGCCCGCGAGGGCAGTCACATCGAGGACCCCGAGTGGCTCGACGGCAACCCGCAGGCGTGGGAGGCCTGGGAGGCCGTCGACACCGGGGACGCGACGCTCGTCCAGGACTGGGACTACTGTATCGAGGCCGACGCCAGCCGACTGGTCCGACTCTTCGAGAACCTCTTTCGCAACGCGGTCGAACACGGGGGCACCGACGTCACCGTCGCGGTCGGCACGCTCGACGGGACGGCTGGCTTCTACGTCCAGGACGACGGACCGGGCGTCCCCGAGGAGATCCGCGACACCCTCTTCGACCGCGGCGTCTCGACAGACGAGGAGGGCACCGGCTTCGGACTCGCGATCGTCCGTGCCATCGCCGAGGCCCACGGCTGGACGGTCCAACTCGTCGAGAGCGACGACGGGAGGGGCGCACGCTTCGAGTTCACCGGCGTGCCCAGCGGCTGAGCAGTCCTGCTCGACTGCCCTGGTCTACACGCACACGCCGAGCCTCCCTCACCCCCGTCTCGGGTCCCGCCCCCCTGCTGGCTGACCGTTCCTACCGACTATTCACGACGACCAGATGGAGAATTAATTATGATAATATAATCCAAGGGACTGTGGTTTCCCCCCAAGACAAGGCAACAAACGCTGTTTCAACGGGTATTGTGTCATCCCCTGAATATCAAGTACGATATTAGGACAGGAGAGTTTACACTTCGGCGGGGCACAGCACGGACGATGGACCAGTGCCACCGCGAGACGGTTCACGTCGCTTTCGTCCGGGCGGGCGACGGCAGCCACGACCGGGTCTGTGACGCGGCCGACAGCGCGGGGGTCGAGACCGAGGCGTTCGCGAGTGTCGACGCGGCGCTCTCCGGAGTCGACGACGGGTCGGTCGACTGTCTCGTGGTGGTCGACACGGCGGCGTACGAACGCGTCAGGGACGAACTGCTGACGGTTCCGGTCCTGGTCGCGACGGCGGACGTCGACCGCGAGACGCTGGCGCGGGTCGTCGACGACGCATACGCGGACCACGTCGACCCGACGGGAACGGTCGAGAAAGCGTGTGCCGCTCGCGTCCGCCACCTCGTCGACCGCGACCCCTCGGCGGTCGCCTGGGAACTGGCGGACTTCGCCGACGGCGCCGTCGTCGAGTTCGACCTCGGGACCCGGCGACTGGTCGACGCCAACGACGCCTTCTTCGACGCGTGGGGGTGGGACCGCGAGCGCTTCGACGAGGCGACCCTCGGGGACCTCTACGTGACCGATATCGGCGCGGAACTGCGCGGACAGGGCCGTGGCGCCGCTGGCGAGGAGGAACTCGAGTGGATCTCCGAGACCGACCCCCTGGAGTCACTCGTCACCGGCGCCACGCGTGGCCACTACGAGACCCGGGAGTGGCACTGCCGGAACGCCGACGGCGACGGGTTCAAATCGGCGGTACGGGTGGTCGCAGACGACGCCAGCCACAGGGGATTCCTGGTCGCGACGACGCCCGACGACGGCCCTCGCGGTGTTGGAGTCGCGCCCGACCGCGGGACCGAGCGTGACCGGCGGCCCGACCGCGACGAGGCGTCGATGCTCCGGTCGCTGCTCGAACACATCCCGATGTCGGTGTACTTCAAGGACACCCGCGGCCGGCACGTCCTCGTCAGTGAGGACGTCGTCGAGCCGTTCATCGAGTCACCGGAGGGCAAGATCCTCCACACGCCCGAGGACGCCCTCGGCAAGACCGACTTCGACCTCTACCCGGCCGGGGGTGCCGCGGAGGCGGTCGCGGAAGACGACCGTGTCATGGACACCGGCGAACCGCTCGTCGACAAGGTCGAGCGGGTCCAGCCGCCACACGGTCGCCCGCTGTTTTTCAAGACGACGAAAGCGCCGTGGTACGACGACGAGGGCCGCGTCCAGGGGGTCGTCGGCATCACCACCGACATCACCGAGGAGAAGCGCCGCGAGCGGGAACTCGACAGACAGAACGAGCGACTCGACCAGTTCGCGGGCATCGTCAGTCACGACCTGCGCAACCCGCTCAACGTCGCTCGCGGCCGGTTGCAGGTCTACCGGTCCGGGGGCGACGAGGGCGACCTCGACGACGTCTCGAAGATGCACGAACGCATGGAACAGCTCATCCAGGACGTTCTCACGTTCGCCCGCGAGGGCTCCCGGGTCGAGGAACTGGAGTGGTTCGACGGGGCCCGAGTCGCCACCGAGGCGTGGCGGGCCGTCGACACCGCCGAGGCCGCGCTCGAACTCGACTGGGACTACCGGGTCGGCGGCGACCCCGACCGCCTGCGACGCGTCTTCGAGAACCTCTTCCGGAACGCGGTCGAGCACGGGGGCGCCGACGTCACCGTCACGGTCGGCACGCTCGAGGAGACCGGCGGGTTCTACGTCGCCGACGACGGCCCGGGCATCCCCGAGGACAGCCGCGACTCCGTCTTCGACCACGGGGTCTCGACCGAGGAAGACGGAACCGGCTACGGGCTCGCGATCGTCCGGGAGATCGCCGAGGCCCACGGCTGGACGGTCGAACTCGTCGAGAGCGACGACGGGACGGGCGCACGCTTCGAGTTCACCGGCGTGCCCCGGGGCGACGCGCTCTGAGCGCAGTGACGGTCGGCGGGCCCGTCAGTCGGCGGCTTTCCCCTCGCGTCTCGGGGTACGTCGGCCGCCGAGGGTGTAGACCCACAGCACGGCGAGGCCGACCAGGTAGGCGACGGCGATGGGCAGCGCGAAGACGAGCATCGTCAGCAGACTGGAGGGCGTGACCAGCGCCGCAGTGACGACGATAGCCATGACGACCGACCGCCAGCGGTCGAACATCGTCGTGAACGTGACGAGGCCGCCCCGGTGGAAGAGCAACATCGTCACGGGGATCTCGGCGAGCAGGCCGATCCCGACGGTGGTGAACACGACCAGCCAGCCGATGTTGTTGATGCGGTAGTTGATGATCATGTGCGCCTCGACGGCGTCCTGTGCGAGATAGGAGATGATCGCCGGCGCGACGACGAAGAAACCCAGCAGGCTCCCCCCGACCATCCCCACGAGGAGGGTTCCGCCCCAGGCGACCAGCACGCGGCGGTCCCCGCCCACGAGCCCCCGCTCTTTCAGTCGGGGCCAGAGGTAGTACAGTATCAGCGGGAGCGTCGCGACCGCCCCCAGCAGCGTCGAGAACTTGATCGCGAAGATGAGCGCCTCGACGGGGTGCAGCGCGACGATCTCGACCTGCTGGGCCTGCGTCTGGGGCATCTGCCTGAGGAACTCCTCGCGGATCATCCCGATACCGCCGCGGTAGAGGAAGATGAAGGAGGCGGCCATCACCACGCCGAACAGGCCGACGATGCGGAACGCCCGCGAGGTGAGACTCTCCAGGATGAAGGCGATGTCGTAGTAGTAGCCGCCGATGTCCTCCTCGGTGGTCTCCCCCTCGGTGAACGAATCCACGACCCCGGTCGTCGTCGAGGCCATCGCGCCGGATTCGTCCTCGGCGCCAGCGCTCGCCCCGTCTCCGTCCTCGGCTTCGGCTTCCTCCTCGGCTTCGAGGCGTTCCTGGACCTCGTCGTAGCGGTCGAGGATCGCCTGGGCCTTCTCGGGGTCGTCGTGGTCGTGGAGCGCCTCGCGTGCGAGTTCGGTCGCCTCGCCCTCGTCCATCTCCTCGAACCGTTCGGGCGGCGTGACGCCGATGGCGGAAGCGTCGAGTGTCATCAGGTCGATGTCGGCGGGCGACCCGCGCGTCTCGTAGGGGTCGCGGGCCGCCTCGAGCGCGCGGGAGGCGAAGACAAACAGGACGATGCCCGCCGCGATGGCGCCGACGACGGCGGCGACGATACCCGCCGCGATCTGGGGGTCGAGTCCCGTCGCCTCGCCGGGTGTCGGGACGGTGACCTGGTAGTCCTCGGGGAGATACGTGACGAGGTCGTTGAGCGCGGCGACACCGCCACGAGTGAGGAAGAAGTAGGCCACAGCGCCCGCGAGTACCGCGGCGCCGGCGAGCTGGTTCCAGTGGGCGCGGGCGACCAGCGGGAGCTGGAGTTCGTCGGTCGAGCGCCGCAGCAGTTCGGCGAAGCGGGCCAGCTGGAGGCTGAACGCGTAGAGGATGATCAGCGGCACCGCCCACATGATCTGGGTGATCGGGTCTGGCGGCGAGAAGAACGCGCCGAAGACGAAGATGGCGACGACGGCGTGGCGCCAGCGCTCGCGAAACGCCTCGTAGCTGACGATCCGCAGGTACGAGAGGCCGCTCATCATCAGCGGGAGCTGTGCGGCGATCCCGAAGGAGAGACCCAGGAAGGCGATGAACTGCGTCCACTTGACGATCGACCACGAGGGCTGGAGGCCGGCGTTGACGGCGTTGCCCGCCAGGAAGCCCAGCATGACGGGGAAGAAGACGTAATACGAGTAGGCGATCCCGCCGACGAAGAGGACGATCGAGAGGGTGACGGGGAAGACGAGTTTCCAGCGGGGGATGTCCTCGGCGGGCCACCAGCCACGCGCCCGAAGGGCGTCGCGGCCGTAGTAGACGACGGTCGGGATCGCCATCAACACCCCGACGAACAGGCCGATCTTGGCCTGCAAGAGGATCACGTCGAACGGTGTGACGGCGATGATCTCGGTGTTGGGGTCGGTGTTCAGGTCGCGTTTCAGCATGTCCCAGATGAACAGGCGAAGCGCCCAGAACGTCCCCATGAAGCCGACGACGAAGACGAGAAAGGACTTGCGCAGGTCGTCGCGGGCGTTGGTCAGGAGTGACCCGACGGTCGCCCGCCCCTGCGCCACCGCTCGCTTGGTGTCGTCGTCGACGGCGCTGGCCATCTCGCCGGAACGTAGCCGACTGCCTGTTATCAATCTTCTTCATTCCGCGCGAGTGTGCAGGCGCCGTATGCGTCTCAGAGCGGTCCGGACGGGGCCTCCGGGGGTCGGGAAAAGAAGGCTTACAACAGGGGAGCGCAAACGGAGCGACGAATGGCCGACGAGGGCGTCTCCCCGCCAGCGGACCGGCCCGGCTCCGACGACAGCGACGCGACTGTCGGGGCCGATGCGACTGACGCAGCCGCTTCCGGTGAGGTGACCGCCACCGACGGCGTCTCCGCGAGCGAAGCGAACGGAGGCTCGTCAGGCCTTCGCTCTGACGGTGGCGAGGCCTACGACGTCGACGACGTGGACCCGTACGGCCCGGGTGGCGGTGGCGGCGCCGAGCCGGTCGGTGCGCCGGACGACCAGGAGATGCCCCTGGACCAGCACATAGAGGAGATGATCCGCCGGCTCGGCGTGGTCATCGTCATCGCGGCGCTGGTCAGCGGCGTCGTCTTCCCGTTCGCGGAGTATCTCATCAACTTCCTGTGGTACTCCTTCCTGCCGGGGTCGGTCGAGGCCTGTCCGACACCCCCCGCGGGGAGCGACGCGGCGTGTCCGCGGGTGTATCACCCCCTCGCGCTGATGTTCGCCCGGCTGAAAGTCGCCACGCTCGGCGGGTTCATCGCCGCCCTCCCGGTGATGGTCTACGAATCGTACCTGTTCATGAAACCCGGTCTCTACCCCCGGGAACGGCGCTACTACCTCGCGTCGGTGCCCGTGAGTCTGATACTCGCGTTCGTCGGCGTCGGGTTCGCCTACCTGCTCGTCCTGCCGGCGATGTTCGTCTACTTCACCGGCTACACCGCCCAGGCGGCGGAGGTGGCGTTCAGCCTCACGGAGACGTTCAACCTCATCGTGATGATGCTGGGCTTTTTCGCGCTGGTCTTCCAGATCCCGCTGCTCATCATGCTCGCGGTGATGATGGGCGTGACGACCCGCAAGTGGATGGCCGACCGCCGGCTCTACTTCTACGGCGGGTTCGCGACGGTCGCCTTCATCTTCAGTCCGGACCCGACCGGCATGGCGCCCATCCTCGTCGCGGTGACGATGATCGTCCTCTTCGAGGGGACGCTGCTGGTGCTCCGGTGGACCCAGGAGTCGCCGATCCCCTCTGCGGCGGAGTTGCGCGCCCGGCGGCCGGTCGCGTGGATACTGGCACTCCTCGCGGGCTATCTCGCGAGCGCGGCACCGGTGCCCGCCGGGTACCACGACAGCCTCCCCACCGCCTTCACCGACTGGCTGGCCTCCTCGGGGCTGACCACCCAGACCCCGCTCGTCATCGGGGTGGGTCTCGTCGCGCTGTACGAACTCGTCGGCTACAGCCTCCGCAGTGGCGGCGCGAGTGTGCGGGTCCGCCGTGCGCTGTCCCGAGGGCGGGCGCTCGTCTGGCCGCTGGCGTTCGTCGTCGGCTACTTCGGGAGCCCGAATCCGACGCTCGTCGACCGCGTCGAGGCGCTCGCGCTCCCGGTCGAGCAGGTCGCGGTGCTCGTCGTCGGCCTCGTGGTCTTCTACGAACTGGCCGTCGTCGTGCAGGACTGGCGCGAGGGTGACGACGAGGTGGCGGAACCGCCGGACGAGTTCGAACGCGAGGAGCCGTAGCGTGGAGCGTCACCGGGCACGAGACCGAACGCGAGAGCGAGGACGAGAACGAGAACGAGAGATGATGCACCGATGACTCGCCTCCTGTTCGTCCGTCACGGCGAGACGACCTGGAACCGCGAGGGGCGGATCCAGGGGTGGGCGGCGACGTCGCTGACCGGCCGCGGGCGCGACCAGGCTCGCGCGACCGGCGTCTATCTCCGCTCGGTCGGCGTCGACCGCGTCCTCTCTTCGGACCTCCGGCGCACCCAGGAAACCGCCCGGCTCATGCGTGACGGGACGCGCGCGGTCGGTGGCGGTGACGTCGGTGGTCGAAGTGACGGCCCGAGAGGCGGCGAAAGCGACCGCCAGGGCGACGGTGACCGGCCGGGTGTCGACGCGGCGCTCTCCTTCGAGCAGGCCTGGCGCGAGCGCGACTTCGGCGACTACCAGGGACTGGACAGAGCCGCCATCGCCGACCGCCACGAGGGGTTCGACCCGACCGGGTCGCTCGTCGCCGTCGAGTCGGTCCCCGGCGGGGAGTCACTCGACGAGTTCTGTCGACGCGTCGTCGCCGGCTGGGAGTCGCTCCTGGCCTGTGTCGACGACGAAACCGTGGCCGTCGTGACCCACGGCGGGCCGTTACGGGCCGTGGTCGCGGAGGTCACCGGCCGCGACGTGCCGACTCTCGCCCGGGAGTGGTCGCCCGCCAACTGCGGGGTCACCGAGGTCGACGTCTCGGGTGACCCCGACGTGGTTCGGCGTGACGACACGTCGCATCTGGAGTGACCGGTCGCGTCCTCCGATGAGACACAGCGCGGTACAGGAGCCGCTCCGCCACGCCGCTTTGCATCCTCCTCAGACGTGTGTTTCGACGGCGTCGCGGAGTTGCCGCCGGGCCTCGTCCCGGTCGGCCGAGGTCACCGCGAAACTCGTCCTGTGCTCGTCGGTGTCGGCCATCTCGCTCAGCAGGCCACCGCGCCGGTCGACCTCGGCGTACACGGTCAGGGAGTCGGGATTCGGGTCGAAGATGAGTTCGATCTCGTCCAGGTCACCGCCGAAGGGGCCGCCGGAGGGGCGGAACTCGAACTCCTGGACGTAGCGGCGACCGACGTACCGGCCGTAGGGGTCGGCCTCGACGTCGGCGGTGTGAAAGGAGAGCCCGAGCGCGTCGGCGGCGTCGAAGACCGCCTGCATCCGGTCGGTCGGCTTCACCTCGAAGGGGTCCACGTCCTCGGGGTCGACCGCCATCGACACCTCCAGTTCGGTTTCGAGGTGGACGCGGGCATCGCCCATCGTCAGCGGCGTGTGAGACGGGATGTCGATGGTCGTCCCGTAACTCGTCTCCTCGCCGGGCTGGACCGTGAACCCGTCGAGGCTGAACTTCTCGATCGTGGCCTCCTCGTAGCCGTCCTCCCCGCGATAGCGGGTTTCGAGTTCGAACTCGACGCGGTCGACGTCCTGTTCGGCGTCGCCGCCCTCGACGTGGACTTCGGCGGCGACCGAATCGCCGGGCTGGACCGTCTCCCGCTGGAGGACCGTGTCGACTGTCGCGTTACCGATGCCGATGGAGGCGAGGACTCGTTTCATCGCGGCCGAACCTGCGCACGCTATCGGGGAAAACCGTTCGGAGAGTGAAGCGCTCGTTTGAGTGTCGGCGGTGGCGACTGTCGACGAGTCTCGACGCTCGACGAGCCGACGAGTCTCGACGATGACGACACTCGGTGACTACGACGAGTATCGACGACGGCGACTCCCTCCCGCACGCACGCGCTGACAGAGAAGGGACGTTTTTTAACGGATGGGGGCGTAGCCGCGGGCAACATGTTCAACGCCATCGTGAGCGCGGACACGCTCCGGTCGACACTGGACTCCGTGAGCGTGCTGGTGGACGAGTGCAAGATCCACCTGGAGGAGGAGGGCATCACTATCCAGGCCGTGGACCCGGCCAACGTCGGCATGGTCGACCTCTCGCTGTCGTCGTCGGCGTTCGAGTCCTACGAGGCCGATGGCGGCGTCATCGGCGTCAACCTCTCCCGACTGGAGGACATCGCCGGCATGGCCGAGGCCGGCCAGCTCGTCCACCTCGAACTCGACGAGCAGACCCGCAAGCTCCACATCGCCATCGACGGCCTGGAGTACACGCTGGCGCTCATCGACCCCGACTCCATCCGCCAGGAACCCGACCTGCCCGACCTGGACCTGCCCGCCGAGATCGTCATCGAGGGCAAGGACATCGCCCGCGCTGTCACCGCGGCGGACATGGTCTCCGACCACATCGCGCTGGGTGTCGACGCCGACGCCGAGCACTTCTACGTCGACGCCGAGGGCGACACCGACGACGTCCACCTCGAACTCGACCGCGAGGACCTCATCGACCTGCAGGCGGGGGACGCCCACTCGCTGTTCTCGCTCGACTACCTCCAGGACATGAGCAAGGCCATCCCCAAGGACGCCGAGGTCACGATGGAACTCGGCGAGGAGTTCCCCATCAAGATGCACTTCGACATCGCCGAGGGCGAGGGCTCCGTCACCTACCTGCTCGCGCCGCGCATCCAGAGCGACTGACCCGACCCCCGCTCGGCCTGTACTCCGGGCCGTTCGACGTGCCACCCGTCCGACCCTACCGCTGTCCGCTCACTTCCTCGCGCTCACTGCCACACAGTCGCCCGATTTCCCGTCTCGTCTGCATCGTTCCGTCGCGGCGCGGCCGTCCCGACAACGGTAAACCGGACGCCCCGCAAGAGACGGTGAATGACCGACCGCGTCGTGGGCGAGGACCTCGAGGACGCCGCCGAGGGGTTACCGATGCCACCGTCCCGCGGAGAGGGCGAGGGCGAGATCACCGTCGTCGGGACCGCCCACGTCTCCCACGAGAGCGTCGAACGGGTCGAGGACACCATCGAGGCGGAACGGCCCGACGTCGTCGCGGTCGAACTCGACGAGGGGCGCTACCGCCAGATGCAGGGCGAGACCCCCGACGACCTCGAACCGAGCGACCTGCTCGGGGGCAACACCGTCTTCCAGTTTCTCGCCTACTGGATGCTCTCGTACGTTCAGACCCGACTCGGTGACCGCTTCGACATCGACCCCGGCGCGGACATGATGGCCGCCGTCGACACCGCGAAGGAACTCGGCCTCGGCATCGCGCTGGTCGACCGCGACATCCAGACGACCATCCAGCGCTTCTGGACGCGACTCACCCTCCTCGAACGACTCAAACTCGTCTCACAACTCTCTCTCGCTGTCGGCCGGCCCTCGATAGTGGGGTTGACCATCGGTGCGACGTTCGGCCTCTTTCTCGGGTTCGCCGCCGCCAGCGTCGCCGCCGGGTCGCTGGGTATCGCGAGTGCCGACTTCCTCGCGACGCTGGGCTCCGACGTCGTGGGTGCCGTCGGCGGACTCGTCGGCGGTGCCATCGGTGGACTCGTCCTCTGGGCACTGCTCGACCCCACGCTCAGAACCGTCCTCGACGCGACGCCGCTGCCCAACACGCCGCTGGCACGAGCGGCCGACAGCGTCGTTCTCGGGATTATCGCCGGCCTCGGCCTGGCGCTCGGTGGCGGCTTCTCCTTCGGTCCGCTCGCACTGTCGCCCGACCGGTTCGTCTCGCTTGGCGGGTTCGTCCTCCAGTCGGGGGCCGGGATGGCCGCCGGCGCGCTCGCCCTGGGGTCGGTCGGCGCCGTCCTCGGGTTCGCCATCGAGCACTCCATCCCCGAAGCGGACGAAGACATCGACGAGTTCGACATCGAGGCGATGACCGACGCCGACGTCGTGACGGCGATGATGGAGGAGTTCCGCCGGTTCTCGCCGGGCGGCGCGGAGGCGCTCATCGACGAGCGCGACGCGTTCATCGCGCACCGCCTCGTCGCGCTCCGGCAGGCGGGCTATCGTGTCGTCGCCGTCGTCGGCGCCGGCCACCGCGAGGGCATCGAGGCCTACCTCGAAAACCCGGAGACGCTCCCGCCGATGGAGTCGCTCGTCGGCACCGCCGAGAAGAGCGGCCTCGGGAAGGTGCTGTACAAGGCCGTCGGCTACGCCATCACGCTCGGGTTCGTCGCCTTCTTCGTCCTGCTGGCGCTGGGCGGCGCCCAGGAGGCCTACCTGATCGAGGTGTTCGCGGCGTGGTTCGTCGTCAACGCGGTGCTGGCGGGCGGGCTGGCCCGGCTGGGCGGTGCCCGCTGGCCGAGCGCCGCAGTCGGCGGGGGCGTCGCCTGGCTGACCAGCATCAACCCGCTCCTCGCGCCGGGCTGGTTCGCCGGCTACGTCGAGTTGCGCTATCGCGCCGTCAGTGTCGCCGACATCGACCAGCTCAACACGATCCTCGGCGACGAATCCGCACCCATGTCCGAGATCCTCACTCGACTGCGCGAGGTCCCCCTCTTCCGGCTCATCCTCGTCGTCGCGCTGACGAACATCGGGAGCATGGTCGCGAGTCTGGTCGTGTTCCCGGCGATCCTGCCGTGGCTCTCGGCGGACATCGGCGGGGTCGCCGCCATCGGCGGGCTGCTCGTCGACGGGGCCCGGAATGGCTGGGAGATCGTCTGGGGGACGGTCACGTGAGTCGCTCCGGTGGCGGTCGCGGGGGAGTGAGTGGCCGCGGCGGTCGTAGCGGTGGCGGGCGTGGAGCCAGCGGCGGCGGGATCAGCTTCAGCGGGCGCGAGATACGGGACCTGCTGGCGGCGTGGCTGGCACTCGGCGTCGCGTTCACGCTGTTTCTCGACCCGGCACTCGTACAGGACGCACTGGCGGGGAGTGTCGATATGGCCGGTATCGCCGCCGTCTTCGGCGTCGCGCTCCTGACCGTGGGCGTCGGCTTCCTCCTGCACGAACTCGCTCACAAGGTCGTCGCCGTCCGCTTCGGTCAGGTCGCGGCCTTCCGGGCCGACTACGGGATGCTCTTTCTCGCGATCATGGCCGGACTCGCCGGCTTCCTCTTTGCCGCACCCGGCGCAGTCGTCCACCGCGGCCGCATCACCGAGCGCGAGAACGGTCTCATCTCGGTGGCCGGGCCCGTCACGAACCTCGGGCTGGCGGCGCTGTTCCTGGCCCTCGCGAGGGGTGGTCCCGGGATCCTCGGCGTGATCGGCAGCCAGGGGCTGGCCATCAACCTCCTGCTCGCCGGGTTCAACATGATCCCCTTCGGCCCGCTCGACGGTCGGAAGGTCCTCTCGTGGAGCCTGCCCGTCTACTTGCTCGTGGCGATCCCGAGCATCGGGCTGGCGCTGGCCGTCTTCGTGCTATGAGAGTGGGTCACGGGCGTGGGGAAGGCATATTGTCGGGCCTTCCCCAGGGCGAGTATGGCCGACCCCGACCTCGATTTCCGCCCGGTAGGGCCCGACCACCACGACACCTTCCGGGCGTACGTCGACTACGCGTTCGACCCGACAGCGGGGCCACAGGACCACGACGACGAGTTCGACCGGGTCGGTGACAGTTTCGGCCTGTTCGCCGGCGACGACCTCCGGAGTATCTGCGTCCACTACGACTTCGAGACGCGCCTGCGCGGCGAGTGGGTCCCGCTGGCGGGACTGGCCGCCGTCGCCACCCCACCGGAACACCGCCGGAAGGGGCACGTCGGTCGCGTGGTCGACGAGAGTCTCGACCGCTGGCGCGGTGAGTACCCGCTGGCGGCGCTCTGGCCGTTCTCGCGGTCGTACTACGAACAGTTCGGCTGGGCGACGGCGAACACGGCCTGCAAGTACCAGATCCCCATAGAACAACTCTTGTTCGCGCGCGGGACCGCGACCGGCAGTGCTCGCCGCGCGAGCCTCGACGACTGGGCTGCCCTGAACGGGGCCTACGAGGCCCACGTCGCCGAGGAGACACTCGGGATCCGCCGCGACGAGCGGTGGTGGCGCGAGCGCGTCCTCGACGACGAACCCTACGTCTACGCCTGGGAACGCGACGGCGAGACCCGAGGATACGTCGCCTACACGTTCGAGTCGACGGGCGGCGGCGTGGGCGACCGGCGGATCGACGTGTCCGACCTCGTGGCCGCCGACGACGACGCGTTCCGCGGGTTGCTGGGGTTGCTCGCCGACCACGACTCCCAGGCCGACCGGGTAGACCTCTGGGCCCCCGACGACACACTGCTCGACCGGGTGCCCGACCCCGACGACGTCGTCTGTGGCGTCAACACCGGCCCGATGGTCCGCGTCGTCGACGTGCCCCACGCACTCGAAACGACCCCCTTCCCCGACGACGCGACTGCCAGGTTGACTCTCGCCGTCACCGACGAGACCGCGCCCTGGAACGACGGGGTGTTCACCCTCGACGTCGCGGACGGTGGGGGGACCTGTACGCGTTCCGGGGCCCTGGAACCGGGAGACGCGGGGGACGCGGACGTCTCCGTCGACGTCGGGACGCTCTCACAACTGGTCGTCGGCTACCGCGACGTCGCTGCCCTGCGCCGGGTCGGCGAACTGTCGGTCGCGACCGGGGCGATTGCCGACGAACTCGCGGTCCTGTTTCCACCCGAAACGGTCACGCTCCGGGACTTCTTCTGAACGGCGGCTTCGGAACAGTGTCGTCTGAACAGTGGCTCGGAACCGTTCGTCCGTCCAGTTCTGGCTCAGCCGAACCGCAGGTCGGGGACGGCGACGCTGTCGTGGACCCGGAGTTCGCCTTCGCGCCAGCGGACCCAGCCGGCGAGTGCGCCACAGCCGGCGACGAGGGCGACCAGGGCGAAGAGTCCGCCCTCGGGGCCGAAGGCGCCGCCCGTCAACAGTGGCGGGCCGGACACCTCGACGGCCAGTACCGTCGCGGGGGTCGTGATACCGCTGACGGGGAAGCCAAACACCGACGAGACGGCGAAGTTCCACGCGACGTGGAAGCCGACGGCGACGGCGATGCGGTCGGTGAGGAGATAACTCGCGGCGAAGAGGCCGCCGAACAGCGAGATATTGAGGAGTGCGAGCGGCGTCGCCGACGGGTTGGCAGCGTGGACGACGCCGAACCCGACGCTGGTCAGGACGACCGCACCCGCCAGGGCCGCCCGCCGACTCGCGCCGAGGAAGCCATCGACACCCTCGGCGAAGTTCACCAGCAGGTACCCCCGGAAGAGCACCTCCTCGAAGACGCCGACGCCGACGAAGAAGGCGAACGTACAGGCGAGCGCGAGAAGCGGTGCGACGTCGGGACCCACCGGCAACACGGCACTCGACCGGGAGACGAACGCCCCGGTCACCCGGAGGGACCCGGTCGCGAGTTCGAGCGCGAAGACGAGTGCGGGGAGCGCGACACCGAGGACGAGGCCGAACGCGAGGTCGGCCCGCCAGGCGGACGAGCGGTGGAGACCGATGTCGGCGAGAGTTCGCCGGTCGACCAGCCACGCGGCAACAAGGAGCGCACCCGTGAACGCGGCGTATGGGGCCAGCGCCGCGGCGGTGTTGAACAGGGCGGTCGGCGTCGCCGGCGCGGTGTCGGGGGCGAGGGCCGCCAGCGCCGACGTGACGAGTACCCCGGAGACCGCGGCGACGAACAGGAGGACGACGCCCACACCGAGTCGCCAGGGGGCCCGGGCACGCCCCTCGCGGTCGTTCCAGAACACGTCACGGACCGACTCGAACTCCGCCATCGTCGAACCGTCGGCGGGGCAGTGGTTAAATGTGACCGCCAGCGGCCCGTGTATCGTGACTGCCAGCGGTCCCCGGGACGCGACTGTCGGCAGTCCGTACGAGTCGAACGTGTTCGCGAGCGAACCGGTCGACGGCGGGCGGTTACCGCGCGGTAAGGAAACCCCTATTGTCGGGGCTGCCCTTCTCGGGGGTATGACGAAGCGCCACGTCTCCCTGCCCCCGGGAGGGGAAGAAGGCATCCACGCGTTCATCGAGGACGTCGACGAGCGCCTGTCGGGCGATGAAGACACCTGCGACGTCGTCGAGGACGTCCTGGTCGACCTGATGGGCGACCGCGAGGCCTACGAGCGCTGGCAATCGGGCGAGAGCGTCTCGCCGGCCGAGCGCGTGCGCCTCCAGGGGTACGACCCGTGTAACGTCACCCTCGAGAGCGAGTACTACGCCGAGGTGGCGGCCATGGACGAGGGGGAGTTCGAGCGCACGAAGTACCTCCAGTGGCTCTGGCGCCAGTTCGACGCGACGCCGATGGCCGACAACGTCGAGTTCGCGCTTCGCTTCCGCCGGATGCTCGCCGAGCATCTCTTCGCCGACGTGGGCGAGAACTGCCGGTTCTTCAAGGGTATCACGTTCACCTACGGCCACAACATCTCGATCGGCGACAACTGCGTCGTCCACGACGACGTCCACCTCGACGACCGCGGCATGCTGACGATCGGCGACCGCGTCTCCATCTCCGACGACGCCCACCTCTACAGCCACGACCACGATATCGTCGACCAGACCGAGATCGACAACTTCCACACGATCGTCGAGGACGACGTTCGCGCCACCTACGATTCGATGGTGCGTGCGGGCGTGCGACTCGGCGCGAACTCGGTGCTGGCCGCCAAATCCATCGCGGGCCGGGACGTCCCTGCCCACCACATCGCCGCGGGGACACCCGCCAAGAGCATCGCCGTCAAGGACGGCTGGGAGTCGGTCGCCGACCCCCTGGAGGACGCGAACGTCGACCGGCGCGACGACCGGCGCATCGACTACGACCTCCCCGAGAAACTCGACGACTTCGACGAGTTCCAGCGGGACCTGCAACCGCCCGACGCGTGAACGGTCCGGAACACCCAAGTGTCGTGACAACGTACCGCACGGTATGGACGCCTGGGCCTGGATCCTGGTGTACCTGGTCGGGTTCACCCTCTTCCAGCTACTGCTGTTCAGGTATTTCTCCGACGGGCGTGCGTTCGACGGCGTCTCGCTGGGGTCCGGCGAGACGGCCGGTGTGCAGTCGCTCGACCACGCCGGGACGACCGGAGAGTCACCCCAGCGGGGCGAAACAGAGGACGACGATGGCGGTCTCCGGTGTCCCCACTGTGGCGCGCACAACGAGGAAGAGACTACCTACACTTACTGTCGCAACTGCCTCACCCAGTTACACTGACTGTTGCCCGACCCCTTGACGCGAACCCGAACCGGTCAGCTGCTGCTCTTGCCGCCACCCCCAGATTCATTTTCGATTTTGAATCTAGATTCGTACCCGGATAGAAGATAGAAAGGCACTATATAGACTTGTTTGTACCATATACTCCCCAAATATACTCCTCGCTCTTCGTAGAAATCATAATTGATATTGAAACCCGAACACACAAGTGGTCGTCAGGCGGATCACCAGTATGGACGGATGGATCTTCGCAATCGCGCTGCTCGTCGGGATCCTCGGGTTCGAGCTCGTCGTGTTCCGGTACTTCTCGAACGTATCGATCGACACTTCCTTCGGGAGCGGCGGCCCGTCGGCAGCGACGACTGCGGCAACGAGCGGTGACGGTGGCGGAGCCGTCATCGACACTGACGACCCGACCCACGAGTGTCACAACTGCGGCGCCGCCAACGGCGACGTCAGCACCTTCCACTACTGCCAGAACTGCCTCGTGCGCATCCACTGACGCACTCGTTTCCGTGCGGTCGCAATCGTCGCTGGTACTGCTTCTGTACTGTCGTCGCCACTCTCCTTACAGCCATCGAGTGACATCGCATCGCTCCTCCGCTATCAGCGATGAGAATAGCGGGGCAAAGGTCTATAGTCCGACCGGTGATCGGGACGTATGCGCGTATCGAGCGGCGTTCCCGGCTTCGACGAACTCGTCGAGGGCGGGCTGTTGGACAAGCGGCTCTACGTGGTGAGCGGCCCGCCGGGGAGCGGGAAGACGACCTTCTCCTCGCAGTTCATCACGCAGGGGGCCAAAGAGGGGGAGAACTGCCTGTACGTGACCATGCACGAGACCAAGGAGGAGCTCATGCAGGACATGTCGGGATACGACTTCGGGTTCGACCAGGTGATGGCCTCCGGGAAGGTACAGTTCCTGAATCTCGTGACCGATAGCGGCAAGCGCACCATCACGCAGTTCGGCACCGACGGCGGGCTCACCAACCGGCTCGTGGCCTTCCTCGAACAGCAGAACATCGACCGCGCGGTGATCGACTCGACGATGTTGCTCCAGCACTTCTTCGACAACCTCTCGGACGAGATCACCGGCTTTCTCTCCGCGCTGAAACAGACCGACACGACGGTCGTCCTCATCTCGGAGATGACGGACCCCTCGTCGTACGCCGACGAGCACTACCTCGCCCACGGTGTCATCTTCTTCCACAACTACCTGGAGTCGGGCGGGATGACCCGCGGCGTCCAGGTCATCAAGATGCGCGGGACCGCCATCGACTGTGACATCCGCGAGATCGAGTTCTCCGACCGGGGACTGCGTGTCCTGACCGACAGGAAAGTCGAGGCCTGACATGGGACTGTACGACAGGGAGTACGGCACGGAGTGGACGAGCCTGGACGTCGACGAGGCCACCGAGCGAGCCTACGCACTCGGCGTCGCCGAGTCGCTGGGCGAGTACGACCGCGAGGAGTTCGAGGCCGTCCACGCCGAAGCAGACACCACCTACGACCGCAGCATGGTCGAACTCGCCTTCCGCGAGGGGAAAAACGAGGGCCGCGAGCGCCAGCCCGCCGGCGAGGAGGCCGACGACCGCGCCGTCTGGGCCGACCTCGTCGAGGGCGACACCGTGACTATCGACGAGGACGACCTCCCCACCGGCGGCCGCGACGGTCTCCCCGAGGCTGTCGACAAGATCGACGCGATCGAGCGGCCCACCCCCGACGACGTCGAGGCCACCGACCGACCGGAGTTTCTGGACAGATAAGGCCGGAATCTCGACAGCCGACTACGAGGCCAGTGAGCGCGGTCGCCGGCCGAACGGGGCCCGCACAGACCACTTCAAATGGCGAGCGAAGCGGCCACACGCAGACCACAACCGCAATCCGGGACGAGCGCGAGACGCCGGTATGGTCGTCGCGGATCTGCACGTACACACGACGAACTCCGACGGGACGTTGACCCTGGAAGCCCTCCCCGAAACTGCCCGCCGGGCCGGCCTCGACGCGGTTGCGGTGACCGACCACGACCGGCTCCACCCCGACCTCGACAGGCCGGTCGTCGACCGCGACGGACTCGCCGTCGTCCACGGGATCGAACTCCGCGTCGAGACCGGGTTCGGCCGTGTCGACCTGCTGGGCTACGGCGCTCGCCGGACCGACGCCCTCACCGACCTGGTCGAGCGTGTCCAGCGCGACCGGGTCGAGCGGGGTCGGGCTATCATCGACGCCGTCGAGTCCCATCTCGGCCACGCGATCCCGGTCGAACCCGAGCGGGGTATCGGCCGCCCGGACGTCGCACGCGCGGTCGTCGAGAGCGACGCCGACTACGACGACGTCGGGAGCGTCTTCGACGACCTCATCGGCGGTGACGGCCCCTGCTACGTCCGCCGGCGCGTCCCCACCTTCGAGCGCGGGCGGGCGGTACTCGGGGAGGCCTGTGCCGTCGTCGGCCTCGCTCACCCGCTCCGGTATCCCGACCCCGAACCGGCGCTCGACCTCGCCACGGAACTGGACGCCGTCGAGGTCCACTACCCCTACGACGGTGACCGCGGTCACACCGCCGCTACCGGCCCCCTCGGCGTCGACGACGTCGCCGCGTTCGCCGACGAACACGACCTGCTCGTCACCGGTGGGAGCGACGCTCACGAACGGGAACTGGGGGTCGCGGGCCTCTCGCCGACGGAGTACGAGCGGTTCGCGGCCGCGGTCGACAGTCTGTGACTACGACTGCGGACCACCGGTGTGCTTGACGACCGATGACCGCGGGCACGTCCGGGAAGTGACAGGAATGGGACATCGTCCCGGCGATCCGTCGGACGAGCGTCGGCGGCCAGTCGCAGGCTTCAATGTCTCGCACACGTAAGATAGGGGTATGCAGTGTCACTACTGTGACCGCGACGCGGAGATCGCGGTCGAGAAAGACGGGGTCAAGGTCGGGGTCTGCAAGTCTCACTTCCGCGAACAGATGGAGGAGATCGCGGACTCGGACTGGCTCGACGGTATCGAGGACGAACTCGACATCGACCGCGCCGAGTGACGTCGCTCCCGTCCCCGCCCCCGCCCTCGCCCCCGTCTCTGATTCCGACTCCGGTCCTGGCTCCACTCTCGAACCTGTCCGCCCTCGACCGGAGTCGCCGCGCTGCCCGCCTCACACTCCAGTCGTTCGTCCTGAGCTCTACCTGTTCCCCGTCGCCTCGCCGCTTGTCGTAACACCTAAACTGCGGGTTGTGTATTCGAAAACCATGGCAGGCGGGACGACGGGGGGTGAGGAAGTGACGCGCGTCGACTTGCACGTCAAAGTGGTCGACGAGTACGTCGTCGAGCGTGCCAAGGCGGCGGGCATCGACGCGCTGGTCTACGCGCCCCACTTCGAACACCTCGACACCGTCCGCGAGCGAGCCGCTCGGTTCTCCGACGAGGAGTTGCTCGTGGTCCCCGGGCGGGAGTACTTCACGGGCACCTGGGCCAACAGGAAACACGTCCTCGCCGTCGACCCCGACGACCCCGTTCCCGACTTCCTCCCGCTGGAGGCGACGATGGCCGAACTCCACGACCAGGAGACGGCGGTGCTCGCCCCCCACCCCGAGTTTCTCACCCTCTCGCTCGACCGCGGGGACATCGCGACCTACGCCGACCGGATCGACGCCGTCGAGGTGTACAACCCGAAACACTGGCCCTGGGACAACGAGCGCGCCCGGGAGATCGCCCGTGACAGCGAGCTCCCGACGTTCATCTCCTCGTACGCGCACTTCCGGCGCACGGTCGGCGAGGCGTGGGTCGAACTCGAGTACCCCGTCGAGACCGCCGCCGACCTCGCCGCTGCCCTCCGTTCGGGCGCTCCACGGCGGATGTTCCACCGGAAGGGACTGACCCACACGCTGAAGTGTCGCGCCGAGTTCGCACACCTGGGCTGGGAGAACACCTGGGACAAGTTCGAACGCGTCGTCCTGAACGACCTCGAACCGACCAACCCAAGCAATCCCCGTTACCCCGACCGGTTCGCCGAACTGAGCGCGTACCGGTAGGCGACTCACACATCACTCGCTTCGCCCGTGACCCGTTCGTCGCCTGTGCATCGAACTGTGAGGGGGGGGGCCGCTCATGATCTGCCGAGACCTGGGGGTCTCGGCGACGCACTCGCCCGGTATCGTGACGGTGTCGAGGCGCTATCCGAACTATCCGACCGCCGCCAGGAACCCGCGGAGTTCCTCGGCCAGCAGGAGGGCGACGACGAGGGCGAAGACAGCCGCGACGCCGAGGGCTGTGACGACGACCAGCCAGCGTTCGTGGACCCACGGGCGGTCGCTCAGTTCCCGGGCGACGAAGACGACGTAGTCGACGACCGCGACCGCGGCGGCGACGCCCGAGAGCCACAGCAGCGCCTCGGTCGCCAGGACGGCCGGCACGAGCATCGCCACGATCGCCAGGAACTGTACGTTCGTGACGACCTTGCCGGGGACGCGCGCCCGGACCTTGCTCGTGTCGAACCCGTAGAGAGGTACCAGCGGCGCCAGCGAGAGGACGAACGCGTCGCGGGCGAAAAAGAGCACGAGGTACGCGACCGGCAGGCCGGTCTCCGGAAAGAGGGCGACGACGAGCGCGAGCGCGGTGAGTTTGTCGAGCGCGGGGTCGAGCAGGGCACCGAGTTCCGTCTCCTGGTCGAGGCGGCGCGCGAGCCAGCCGTCGATCCCGTCCGAGAGCACGACCAGCGCGAACAGGACGTAGCGCAGCGGCGAGTCGACGAGGACGACGATCCCGGCGACCATCGGCAACCGCGACAGCGACACCAGGTTCGGGACGGTCCACACCTCGTCGAGTCGGTCCCGGAAATCACTGGTGTCCCGGCTGTCGCTCATGTCCCACCGGCCGCCCCGCCGGGCCATGTATCCTCCGTTTCGGGTCGAACGGGCCGGCGGGTGAACAGTGACACTGTTCGCTCTCGTCAGTACCAGACGATACAGTCGGCCGGGCCCGTTCGGTCGGACAACTACTCTTCGAACTCCAGTACGACGGGGCGGTGGTCCGACACCTGGACGGGGATGACGGTACACCGCGTGACCGCGATGTCGGGCGAGGTGAGAAACAGGTCGAGGGTGCGGGTCTCGGTGACGATCCGGTCGAGGGGTCGTTTGGGCACCGTCTCGCCGGGGTTGTGGAGGACGAGTCCCGCGGCGCCGAGGGTGTCTTCGATCTCGTCGAGGCCGTCGTAGGCGTTGAAGTCGCCACAGACGACGACCCGCTCGCGGTCGGCGACGAGGTCGGCGAGTTCGACCAGCTGGTTGCGCCGGCCGCGGCCGCTCATCGCGAGGTGGACGCCGAACACCGAGAGGTCGCCGACGCGTACCTCGGTGACGAGGCGCTTGGGGCCGGTCTCGAGGAGGTGAGCCTCGATGGTGGCGTCGAGGTCCTCGCGCACGAGCACGCCGTTCGAGAGGTACTCGAGGACCGGCAGGTCGGCGACGAGGCCCTCACCGTACTTCGTGTCTGCTCGCGACCGGTAGGCGAGGCCACGCTCGGCCAGCAGATCGGCGATTTCGGCGACCTGGCCGTCGGTGGCGGTGCGAACCGACCCCTGGTCGACCTCCAGCAGAGTGACGATGTCGGGCCGTTCGTCGGCGACGACGTCGACGAGGCGTTCGGTCGCGCGGCGCTCGGCGTCCTCGCTGCCGACCATCGCCCGGTGGGGTCTCAGCGCGTACTGGCTGAGCGACCCGTCGTAATCGAGGAGATAGCCCGCGTTGACCGAGAGTACCTTCACGAATCTCACTGCCGGCGTGAACCGACCGTCTTGCCCGCACAGAACCCGTACGAGCGTATAAAGGCGACGGTGCTCACCCGGGAGACGGCGGTGCTCCGCCGGGAGCCAGCGGTGTCGAAAGCTTGAAACCGGTCGGTCCGCTCGGACAGGCAAGCGATGGAGATCGAGGTCGTCTGGGGGACCGGCGAGGGCCACTCGAGTCTCGGCGCGTTCGACCGCGCGCTGAGCGACGCGAACGTCCACAACTACAACCTCGTGACGCTCTCGTCGGTGGTGCCGGCCGGCGCGACCGTCGTCGAACGGGGCGCACTCGACGCCGGTCGGTGGGACGTCGGTGACCCGCTCGCGGTCGTGCTGGCGGACAACACCGGCACCGAACCCGGCGAGACGGTCTCGGCGGGCCTGGGCTGGCTGACCGCCGAGGAAGGGGGCGTCTTCATGGAACACGCCGCCGGGACGGCCGAGGAGTGCCGGCGCGAACTCGAACGGAACCTCGGGGACGCCCGCGAGACACGCGACTGGGCCTGGAGTGGCGACCCCCGGACCCGCGTCGTCGAGACGACCGTCGACACCGTCGCGTCGGTGGTCGTCTGTGCCGTCTACCGACCGCTTTCTTTCGAGTAGTAGTCACTCGCGTCGCAGTCACCGAGTACCAGCCACTCCCTTTCCAACAGTATCGGCGCTCTTTGCGGCGAATCGAACGAAACGCCCCGGAAACGGAAAAAATCAGGCAGCGACCGCGAGGCCGACCAGAACACGTCGACGGCAGTACCGTCCGACGGGCTCTGAAACCGCCGATGGCGGCGTCGCGTTCAGAACGTCTCGAGGTACTGGTCGAGTTCCCACTGGGAGACGTCGACGCGGAACTCGTCGTACTCCTGGGTCTTGGCCTCGATGAAGTTCTCGTAGACGTGCTCGCCGAGGGCGTCCTCGACGACTTCGTCGTTTTCGAGCGCGTCGATGGCCTCACCGAGGTTGCTCGGGAGCGTCGTGATGCCGTAGTCCTCGCGCATCTCCTCGTCGAACTCGTAGATGTTCTCGCGGATCGGGTCGGGGCACTCGAGGTCGTTCTCGATGCCGTCGAGCCCGGCGTGGATGAGCGCGGCGAAGGCGAGGTAGGGGTTACACGACGGGTCCGGGAAGCGCGCCTCGATGCGTGAGGCGGCCGGGATGCGCGCGGCGGGCTTGCGGATGAGCGCCGAGCGGTTCCGGTCGGACCAGGCGACGTAGACCGGTGCCTCGTAGCCCGGGACGAGTCGCTTGTACGAGTTGACCGTCGGGTTGGAGACGGCGGCGATGGCCGGCGCGTGCTCCAGGATACCCGCGACGTAGCTCTTGGCGGTGTCGCTCAGGTTGAACTCGTCGTCCTCGTCGTGGAAGGCGTTCTCGCCGTCCTCGTCGAACAGCGACATGTGCGTGTGCATCCCCGAGCCGTTGATGCGGGGGATCGGCTTGGGCATGAACGTCGCGTGCAGGTCGTGTTCGGCCGCGATGGCACGGACGACCGCACGGAAGGTGGCGACGTTGTCGGCCGTCGACAGCGCGTCGTCGTACGTGAAGTTGATCTCGTGCTGGCCGCGGGCGACCTCGTGGTGACTGGCCTCGATATCGAAGCCCATGTCCTCAAGGCCGTAGATGATGTCCCGGCGCACGTCCTGTGCGAGGTCCTTCGGCGCGAGGTCGAAGTAGCCGCCGTGGTCGCTGGTCTTCGTCGTCGCGCGACCCTCCTCGTCCTCTTCGAAGAGGAAGAACTCGGGTTCGGGGGCCGCGTTCACGGTGTAGCCCATGTCCTCGGCGCGCTGGATGGCGCGCTTGAGCACACCACGCGGGTCGCCCGAGAACGGCTTGCCGCTCGACGTGTCGATCACGTCACAGATGAGTCGCCCTGCCGCGCTCTCCTCGGTTTGGCGCCACGGGAGCACGGCGAACGTCGAGGGGTCGGGGTCGAGGCGCATATCCGACTCCTGGATGCGGACGAAGCCGTTGATAGAGGACCCGTCGAAGTAGATGCCCTCGGTGAACGCCTTCTCCGCCTGGTCGGCCGGTACCGAGACGTTCTTCACAGTACCGAGAATGTCCGTAAACTGCAGGCGCAGGAAGTCCACGTTCTTCTCCTCGATCTCGTCGAGGACGCTCTGTGCCTCTGCCGAAAGGCCACCGTCCGCCTTCGCGTTTTCGCTTGTCATGTTTGTCGACGTGCTTTCGGTGGCGCCCAGTTATTAAAACCCTGCCCATTTACGCAATTCTCACGTGGTGCTCTCGCGAATTGGATATTCGTAAAATTCTAATGGGTGGGTGTCGTTTCGGGACGTAATGACGTACGAAAATCTCGACCGCAAGTTGGTAAACGCGCTCCTGGACGACGGGCGAGCGAGCCTGCGCAGCCTCGGCGAGGACCTCGACGTCTCGGTGACGACCGTCTCGAACCACCTCTCGGACCTCGAGGAGGAGGGGATCATCCAGGGGTACACGCCGAAGGTAGACTACGACAAACTGGGCTACGACGTGACCGCCATCCTCCAGCTCAAAGTCGAGGGGAGTGCCCTCCCGGAGGTCACGGAGACACTGCGCGAGCACGAACAGATGGTCTCGGTCTACGAGGTGACCGGCGACTACGACATCATCGCCATCGGCAAGTTCACCGACACCGACGGGATGAACCGCCACATCAAGGAACTGCTCGTCGACCCCGAGATCAAGGAGTCGAACACCAGCGTCGTCCTCAACGCCGCCTCCGAACACGAACAGTTCGAACTCGACGTCGAGGACTGACCGCGCACGCAGTCGGTCGTCGGCCCGTACGTCTCTCCCGGGTGAGGACGTCTCACGTCGCGTAGTCGTCGTTCCGTGGAACGCCGGCAGTGCAGTGGCGACGGTAGTTCAGGATACATATTTTTGGGGCTTCAGGACAGATCGAAGACACTCAGATGGACCCGACCAGCAGTCCGGTTCGCGTGCTCCTCGTCGACGACGACGTGGCCGCGACGGCGGCGTCGTTTCTCGAACGGGAACGCTCGCACTTCGAGGTGGTGACCGCCCCGGGTGCGACGGCGGGTCTCGACGTGCTCGCCGACCAGTCCGTCGACTGCGTCGTCAGCGACTACAACATGCCCGGGACGAACGGGCTGGCGTTTCTCGACCGCGTGCGGGCGGACCACGGCGACCTCCCCTTTATCCTCTTTACCGGCGAGGGCTCGGAACAACTCGCCAGTGAGGCCATCTCGGCGGGCGTCACCGACTACGTCCGGAAAGCGGCCGGGGCCGAACAGTACGCGCTCCTGGCCAACCGGATCGACCGCGCGGTCGAGGCCCATCGGTCACAGGCGGCGCTGGCCGAGCGCACCCAGCGCCTCGAGACGCTGATCAGCAACCTCCCGGGCATCGTCTACCGCTGTGCGAACGACCCCGCCTGGCCGATGGAGTTCGTCGCCGGGGAGTGCGAACAACTCACCGGCTACCCCGCCTCGGCGTTCGAAGACGGGGACGTCCTGTGGGGTGAGGAGGTCATCCACCCCGAGGACCGCGACGAGACGTGGGCCGCGGTCCAGGACGCACTCGACGCCGGCGACCCCTTCGAGGTCACCTACCGGATACGCACCCGCGACGGGGAGACGCGGTGGATGTGGGAGCGTGGACGCGGACTCCACTCGGACGGGAACCTCGACGCGCTGGAGGGGTTCATCACCGACGTCACCGCCCGCCGGGAGCGCGAGCGCCGGATCGAACGGCTCCAGCGACGGACGCGGCGACTGATCGACACCTCGACCAGAGCCGAAACCGCACAGGTCGCCGTCGACACCGCCCACGAGGTGCTCGGCGCGGAACTGAGTGGGTTCCACCTGCTGAGCGAGGACGGACAGCGACTCGAAGCCGTGGCACACGTCGATACGGTCAGCGACGAACTGGGGGACCCGCCGGTCTACCGCCGGGGAGCGAACGACCCCGCCAGTGAACTCGTCTGGGGGGCTTTCGAGCGCGACGAACCGGTCGTCGTCGAGGACGCACGCGAGTACGACGGGCTTGCCGAGGTGACCCCGACGCGAAGCGGTGTCGTCCACCCGCTGGCCGACCACGGCGTGTTCGTCGTCTCCGCGACCGAACCCGGGGCCTTCGACGACACCGACCTCGCGCTGGTGGAGATCGTCGCCGCGTCGTTGCGGGCCGCACTCGACCGCGTCGAACGGGAACTGCGTCTCCGCGAGCGCGAGGAAGCACTCGAAACCGAACGCGACCGCCTGCGCGCGCTGTTCGAGATGGTCCCCGACCCGATCACGCACGTCCGTTTCGAGGACGACCAGCCTATCCTGCTCGACGTCAACCCCGCCTTCGAGGAGACGTTCGGCTACGCGGCCGCGGACGTCGTCGGCGAGTCGAGCAACGACCTCATCGTCCCGCCCGACCGCCAGGGAGAAGCGACGCGCATCGACGAGGCTGCTCAGGACGAACGGACGGTCACGCGGGAGGTCCGCCGCCGGACTGCAGAGGGGACCGGCGACTTCCTGTTCCGGTCGATCCCCGTCGGCGAGGACGGGACCACCGACGAGTACTACGGCATCTACGTCGACATCAGCGAGCAAAAAGACGCCGAGCGTCGCCTGGAACGCCAGAACGAGCGGCTCGCGGAGTTCGCAGAGGTCGTCAGCCACGACCTGCGCAACCCGCTGAACGTCGCCCAGGGACGGGTCGAACTCCTCCAGGACCACTACGACGACGAACACCTCGACGCGACGATGCGGGCTCACGAGCGGATGGCGGCGCTGATCGGGGACATCCTCTCTCTCGCACGCGAGGGCGGGACCGTCGAGGACGTCGAACCGGTCGCTCTCGCCGAGACCGTAGCGGACTGCTGGCAGAACGTCGAGACGGCCGACGCGGAACTGGTCGTCGAGACCGACTGCACGGTGGTGGCCGACCGGGGACAGTTCCAGCGGTTGCTGGAGAACCTCCTCGGGAACGCCGTCGAACACGGTTCGACGAGCCCTGACTCGAAGGCTCGTCAGGACGCAGTCGAACACGGCGGGCCGGACGTGACCGTCACGGTCGGCGACATCGCGGACGGCTTTTTCGTCGCGGACGACGGCCCGGGTATCGACGCGGCGACTCGGGAGCGACTGTTCGACGCCGGCTACTCGACCTCCCCGGAGGGAACGGGGTTCGGCCTGGCGATCGTCGAACGGGTCGCCGAGGACCACGGCTGGGAGGTCTCCGCGGTCGAGAGCGCCGACGGCGGAGCGCGCTTCGAGGTCACCGGTGTCGAAACCGGCCCGGACACCGACGGCGAGTGACGTCGTCTCACAGAAAAACGGGACAGCGTCGCAGTCGAGACGTGGTGGCGCGGTTCGGGAACGATACGGTGGTGGGACGATTCGGAGTGGTTCTGGCCGGGCTTACATCGCGCCGCCCATGCCGCCCATACCGCCCATGCCGCCCATGCCGCCGCCCATACCGCCGGGCGGACCGCCGGGGTCACCGCCTTCGTCGTCGTCGTCCGTGCCGCCGCCCTTGAGGTCGCCAGCCGCGATGACGTCGTCGATCCGGAGGATCATGACGGCCGCTTCGGTGGCGCTCTCGACGGCCTGGGTCTTCACGCGCAGGGGCTCGACGACGCCCTGGTCGACCATGTTCGAGACGTCGCCGGTGTAGGCGTCGAGACCGGTCTGGTGGTTGCCGCTGTCGTGACTGGAGCGCAGGTCGACGAGCGAGTCGATCGGGTCGAGCCCGGCGTTCTCGGCGAGCGTCCGCGGGACGACGTCGATGGCGTCGGCGAAGGCCTCGACGGCGAGCTGTTCGCGGCCGCCGACGGAGTCGGCGAAGTCACGCAGTTCGAGCGCGAGGTGGGCCTCGGGCGCGCCGCCGCCGGGGAGGACCTCCCCGTCTTCGAGGGTGACGGAAACGACGCCCAGCGAGTCCTCGATAGCGCGCTCGACCTCGTCGACGACGTGTTCGGTGCCGCCCTTGAGGACCATCGTGACGGCCTTGGCGTCCTCGACGTCCTCGACGACGATGCGCTGGTCGCCGCCGATGTCCTTCTGGGCGACCGAGCCGGCGAAGCCGAGGTCGTCGGCCTCGATGTCGTTGATGTTGGAGACGATGCGCGCACCGGTCGACCGGGAGAGCGCCTGCATGTCGGACTTCTTGGCGCGGCGCACGGCGAGGATACCCTCCTGGGCGAGATAGTGCTGAGCCATGTCGTCGATGCCCTTCTGACAGAAGACGACGTCGGCACCGGCGTCGGCCAGCGCGTCGACGTACTCGCGCAGTTGCTGTTCCTCCTGGTCGAGGAACTCCTGGAGCTGGTCGGGGTCAGTGACGTTGACCTCGGTGTCGAGTTCCGTCTCGGGCACCTCGATCGCGGTGTCGAGCAGCGCGACGTCGGCGTCCTCGACCGCGTAGGGCATGTTCTCGTGGACGCGCTCCTTGTCGACGATGACGCCCTCGACGAGTTCGGATTCGTCGATGGTGCCACCGACTACCGTCTCGAGCGAGACGTTGTCGGTGTCGATACCTTCCTCGTCGGCGACGGCCTGGACCGCGCGGACGACGAGCGAGGAGAGGGTGTCCTTGGCGTTCTCGGCGCCCTTGCCGGTCATCGCGGTCGCGGCGATCGATTCGAGGATCTCGGTGTCCTCGGCGTCGACCTCGATGGCGATGTCCTCGAGCGCTTCCTTGGCCTTCTCGGCGGCCTGGCGGTAGCCCTGTGCGAGGATGGTCGCGTGGATGTCCTGGTCGAGCAGGTCCTCGGCCTTCCCGAGGAGTTCACCGGAGATGACGACCGCGGTCGTCGTGCCGTCGCCGACCTCGTCCTCCTGGGTCTGGGCGACTTCGACGATCATGTTGGCCGCCGGGTGCTCGATGTCCATCTCCTCCAAGATGGTCACGCCGTCGTTCGTGACGACGACGCCGCCCGAGTTGTCCACGAGCATCTTGTCCATCCCTTTCGGGCCGAGTGTGGTCCGGACGGCCTCCGCCACGGCCTTGCCCGCCGTGATGTTCATCGACTGTGCGTCCTTGCCCGAGGTCCGCTGGGAGTCCTCGGACATGATGATGAGGGGCTGGTCGCCCATCTGCTGAGCCATAGTCACCCGAAGGATTGATTGTGATTCTATATAAAGGTAACGGACAGTGTCTGTGACAGGGGTCAGCGGGGGCGTACAGCGGTATGACACACCGTACCAAGAGTGGGTTTAAATGTCGTCTCTACCGTTCCCGGAGATGCGACAGTGAGGACTGCATGCGTCAAGGACACGCTACGGAGGGTGGTGGTGGTCGCACAGGCCGTCTCAGATGCTATCGTCGAAGTTACCCAGTCGATACGAGGATTCCTGTTCGGGTTCGCCGCCGTCGAGGTCTTCGAGCTGAACGACGTCCTCCTGGTCGTGTTCGTCGAGTTGCTGGCGGAGCTTCGTGACGTAGCGCTTGTGCTCTTCCAGTTGCTCGCGGAGGTGTTCGGCCTCGAGTTCGAGGCGCTCGTGTTCGCGGACGAAACTCTTCGGAACCTCGACTTTCGGCGGGAACGTTTCAGTGTCGCTCGTGGTCGACTCGTTGAGCTGGTGTTCCGGGACCACCTCGACCTGCCCGTCGTGGGCGACGAGCATGTCCACGTAGTCGCGGAAGACCGCCGAGAGCGAGAGGTCCCGCTCGTCGGCGATTTCGCGGAGCGTCTCGAATTTATCCTCGCTCACGCGAAACGAGATGGTCTTGTTCTTGCTCATCACCACACTCTCGTCGTTACTCACACTTAACGATTTGTCAGACGCTGGCACGGCGCCCGAAACCGTGAAATAAACCGGACCGAACCGGGATCAGTCGTCCGCGGTGGCCTCGATCTCGTCGTCACCCTCCAGACTCTCGAGGGCCTCGACGACGAGTCGCCGGTAGTTCTCGACCGGGCGGTCGTACTGCTGGCGGGCCATCGCGACGTACTCGTCGACGGTGGCGCCGTCGTCGGGGTCGTCGGGGTCGTCGGCCTCGAAAGCCTGGACCCGCTCCAGGGTGCGGTCGGCGGTCTCGACGACCCAGCGGTCCCGCGTCGCGGCGTCGACTTCGGTGATCGACTCCGGGCGAATGGAGACGTTCACCTCGCCCTCGTCGGTCTCGTAGGTGCGGGGCTTGCCGACGACCGCGACGTACGCCGGGGGTTCGAGCTCGCGCAGCATCGACGCAGCGTCGGGCTGGTACTGACCGGCGTACATGTAGAAGCGGTCGCCGTTGGGGTCGATGACCTGCCCCTGCCAGTACTCGCTGTCGCTGCCCACGTCCTGGGTGTCCATGAGTGTGCCGACGACGAACACGCGGTTGGCGCGCTCGCCCGTCGGCAGGAGGACGTACACCGGGGCGCGGTCGTCGTCCGATTCCTTGAACGTGTAGGTCGCGTCGTTGAACTCGCCGGCGAAGACGCGCTGGGCGACCTCGCGGGTGGGTGCTGTCGCCATCTATATCGACCTCGCTTTGATCAGGACCGCTTCCGGGTCGGCCGGTTCGGAGAGACGCTCCATCTCGTCGACCAGGACGTACCGCCCGAACGTGGGCCCCGAAACGCGGTAGTATCGCCCCAGGATGTCCGCGCGCATCTCGTCGGCCACCACGGAGGTGTCGAGCGCGTCCATGGCCATGTCCTTGGCCTCTTCGAGCGTGATGCCGGTCAGGTTCTCGGTGCCCTCGCGGTCGAACAACACCTCGTGGACGTCTTCGCCGTCGTCGAGGACGCCCTTGATCCGGAGGTCGAACTCGCCGTCGACCTCGCCGTGTTCGTTACACCGCCCGTTCTGGAGGACGCGCGTGCAGTCCTCCTCGGGACAGCGCTTGATCAGCCCGGACCCGGACTGGACGTCGACCAGGGCCCCCTCGACGGTGACGTCGTCGTCACCGACTTCGATGTCGTCGTCGAGTTCCTCGATGACCGTCGTCCGGTTGAGTTTCACCGAGAACCGGCCCTGGTACTCGTCGGTGACGACGTTCCGCAGGTGGTAGACGCCCCCCTCGTCCAGGGTGGGGAGGTCCGATTTCGACCACTTGGTGAACTTGATCGTGCCCGTCTCGTCGCCGAGCAGGCCGACCTGGGCGACTGCGTCTGACCGGGGCTCCCAGAGTTCGACGACCTTGGCCGTGACGTCGACCCACTCCTCGGGCGCGTCGACGTCGGCCAGTTGCACCTGCTCGTTGCCGCCGCCACCGCCGCCGAGATCGTCGCGCTCCATCCCTGCCTCGTCGAGGTAGGTGTTGGTGACGCTCCGCCGGGCCTCCGAGACGGGGACCTTGTACTCGTTGACCAGCGTGTCCAGTCGCTCTTCGATCTCTTCGACCGTGACGTCTAACTGGTCCGAGAACTGTTCGTGTATCTCTGTCGCGTGGGTACGCAAATCCGTCATTGTCGTTTCCTGTCTCCGCGTTGTTTTCGATGGGAGACATCCCTACCTTGTGCCCCTCTGTATATAAACTCTCGTCTGCCGCAGTGAAAGTGGAAACCGGTGATAGCGGCGTCCGATGGCGGTGAAAACGCGACGGCCGGCAGACAGAGCCGCTACCAGTTCCAGGGGCCCCACGAGGAGTCGATGTTCCGGTGGCGCCGGTCGATAGAGTCGATGAGCGCGACGTCCTCGTCGTCGAGTTCGAGGTCCTGTGCGGCCAGGTTCTGTGTCATGTGTTCGCGACTGCTCGCTTTCGGGATCGCGGCGACGTTGTCGTGAGAGAGGACCCACGCGAGACTCACCTGCGCGGGCGTGGCGTCGTGCCGCTCGGCGACCTCCCGGATCTCGGGTTCGTCGAACACCGCGCCCTGTCCCAGCGGACAGTAGGCGACGAACCAGTAGTCGTGTTCCTGGGCGTGGGCGACCAGGTCCTCCCGGGGGAGGAGCGGGTGCATCTCCGCCTGGTGGGCGAACAGCGGCGCGTCGAGGACATCCATCGCCTCGTCGAGCAGTTCCGTCGAGAAGTTCGAGAGGCCGACGTGGCGGGTCTTGCCCGATTCGTAGGCGTCGTCGTAGGCCGGGAGGACGGTCTCGTGGTCGTAGATGCCCGACGGCCAGTGGACGTACAGCAGGTCGACGACGTCGACGCCGAGACGGTCGAGACAGCCGTCGATGGCTTCGGGCACCTCGTCCGCGCTCTCGGGGACATCGTGGTGGACGGTCTTGGTGGCGAGGAAGACATCCTCGCGGTCGACGCCCGAATCCCGGAGTCCCTGGCCGACGTACCCCTCGTTCTCGTAGACCTGTGCGGTGTCGACGTGACGGAAGCCGACGTCGAGAGCCGTCCGGACGTTCTCGCGCCACTGGTCGCGGTTGTCGTCCGAGTAGGTACCGAGCCCGAGTCGGGGAAGCGAGTCCCGTGCCATGACTGTGTGTCCGGCCGAACTCGTTTCACTCTGGTGTAGCCGGTCAGTCCCGCCGCTTCGAGGTGGCGTCGGACGACCGCTACGAGACCGGTGCTCGCGACGACAGGGACAAGACACTTATCGGGACCAGTCGAGGCGGCAAACATGGTACACTGCCCTGAATGCGACGCGAACATCGCCAGCGAGGAAGACGTCGAGTTCGTCGACCTCGACGCGAAGATGGCCGGGCTGTTTCGCTCCTCCAAGCGGTTCTACGTCGTGGCCTGCAACGACTGCGGCGCGGCTATCGGCAGCGGCGTCGCTGGCGGCGGCGGCTAACGCGACTCCACACGGCGGCGCGCCCGCGATTCGCGAGCCCCGAAACCGACAGTCGCGACGCTGCGTGGCGTCTCTATCGGGAGGGCGGCTCGGTCTCCCACGTCATCACAAGGGGCTCAGAGGGGTAACTAATCGTCATCGCCGCCACGTTGTCCGTCGAAGCGTGGCGGTATCAATCCCTCGTCCGCGCCGTCACTCAATCGCCGCTCGACCGGAACCGGAGGACGTAATCGAAGTACGTCCCGTCGTAGCGCAGCATCTGTCGCCCGTCGTGGCGGCCGCCGGCGTCTTTCCGGATGTTACCGTCGATGTACGCTCGCGCGTGCAGCGCCCGCAACACCTCTTCGTAGCCCGACGAGTAGGGGTGAGTCTCGGCGTACCCCCCGTCCGCAGTCTCGGCCTCCCGGAGGACGTCCCGTGCGCCGCTCGAGAGGTCGTCGCGGGTGAATCGTGCGTCGACGAACCGCGCGCGCAGGATCGTTTCCATCCGCTCCGGTGACTCGGCGACGGGTTCGACGGTCGCCCGGTAGACCGGTTCGTGGAACGTCTCCTCGGTCACCTCGACGTCGTAGACGGTCTCGTGGTAGGTGACCCGTGCCGGTCCGTCGGCCGCCAGTAACTCGCTGGCCGCGACGGCGTCCTCACTCCGGAAGACGTAGCCACCGCGCTGGACCAGTCGCCACGGTACGCCACCGACGTTGTCTCGCGCCCGGGCGGTCATGTGAGCGACCCGAACCGCGCGCTGGTCCGCCCCGGGGAGGTCGGAGGCGGCCACAGGGTCGGAATCGCTATCGCTGGTGGGAGTCGCCGTCGTCGAGTCGACCCCGTAGAGTCGGAGGACTGGGCGGGTGGCCGTCACCTCGTCGACGACGACCGAGCCACACTCGTAGTAGGTGCCGTCCTGCAGGACGTAGACCGGGTCCTCGGGGTCAGAGTAGAAGGGTCTACGATACTGGGTCGTGTACCGCTCGCCGTTCGTCGTGGCCTCGAAGGCGGCCTCGTCCCACGGCATCTCGGTCGCTTCGAGGTCGGTAACGTGGTTCTCCCGGAGCGTGCCGTCCTCGCGTGAGAGACTGAGCGACAGTTCGCGTTCGGGCGTGTTATCGCCGGAGACGGACCCACAGCCCGCGAGCGTGGCTGTTCCCGCCGCCGCAGCAGCCGTCAGAAAGTGTCGTCTGGAGAGTTTCTCGGTCATGTGGTCGTTCGGATCGAGACGGGCGGGGCACAAGTGACTGGCCTTCATTACAGTCGCTCTTTGACTGACTGCGTATCGAGACGTCTCTCTGATAGCTGGGACCAGTTCAGTTCGGGCGACGAACGCAACAGTCACCGTGGGTCGAGCGGGGGTTTGTGAAGGATTCCACGAGATGGTAACGGGATCGAACACGTAGACCGGGCCCGAACGCGCTGAACCCGATCGTTTGCCCGTTTCTACCCGGTACGCGCCCGGTATCAGCGCCGGATCCCGGGAGCAAGTCTTAATATACCTTGAACACATAATATACGTTCATGGACGACTGCCCCCGGTGTGGGTCCCGGATGAGCCACAACGACGAGACGACGAAGCTCACAGAGTACGTCTGTCCCCGGTGTCACACGACGCGGATCGTCAAGAAAGCGGACTACCGCGTGACTGCGGACGAAACCGTGGCCAGCCCCGCCGACGACTGACCCTCCACGGCGTCCCTCGGCCCGACTGATTGCTCCCGGATTCTGAGTGCTGGATCTGAACGCCCGAAGCGTCGAGAGCGGGGTGGAAACAGTGGTTCAAGTGCGTGCGCAACGTAGGAACCCGTGATGGTGACCGTCTCGCGTGACCGGCCGGTCGTGCTCTTCGACGGGGTGTGCAACCTCTGTAACGGGAGCGTCCAGTTCGTCATCGAGCACGACCCGGACGCGCGTCTCCGGTTCGCTCCGCTCCAGTCCGGGACCGCCGAAGCGTTGCTCGAGGAAGTCGGGCTGACCGACTACGACTTCGACACGATCGTCCTCGTCGAGGGCGAGGAGTACTACACGAAATCCGAGGCGGCGCTGCGGATCGCCCGCCGACTTGAGCGGCCGTGGTCGCTGCTATGGACCGCCCGGTACGTCCCCCGCGTCCTCCGCGATGCGGTCTACGACGTCGTTGCGTCCTCGCGCTACGCCGTCTTCGGCAAGAAAGACCGCTGTATGGTCCCGACGCCCGAGGTCCGCGACCGGTTTCTCGAGAGCGACCCGATGCCCGGTGCCGAGAGCGACTGACCCGGGTTACCGAGATATCAGCTGTGAAACCTGATCCATCAGCTACTTACTCCCGCTCTCGACAGTGACGTGGTACGTGACAGCGGACCGAGACGGGGAAGTCACAGTTCTCCACGTCGACCCGGACGCCGAAGCCGCGAGAGAGGTCGCGGCGGCGCTCGCCGACGTAACGGACGGGATCGCGGTCGACATCGAGACGAGCGCGAGTGCCGCCCGTGACCGGATCGCGGCCGCGAACGACAGTTCGACCGGGGCCGACGGTCCGAGCGGACACGACGGTTCGACCGTGCGTGACCGGTCGACGTCCGTCGACTGCGTGGTCGTCGCACACGGCGAGTTCGACGGACTGGGCTTCCTGCGGACGGTCCGCGAGACGCGTTCCCGGTCCGGTTCCGGTTCCGACCTCCCGGTCGTGGTGCTGGCAGATGACGTCGACACCGCCACCGACTCGGGCGAAGACGACACAGTCGACCCCGGGACTGCGCTGGCGGCGGGGGCGACGGAGTTCTGCCGGCGTGCGGACGCGCTCGCCCACCCGTCGCTGCTGGCGACCAGGATCGAACACGCCGTCGGCCCCGCACCCGGGCGGGTCCGGGAGTGGCGCGAGAAAGCGAACCAGCTCGACGCCGTCTTCTCGGAGCTCCCGCTGTCGCTGTACATCAAAGACGAGGACGCCAGACACGTCCGGGTCAGCCGGGGTCACGCCACCGGCTACGACGGGTCCACGCCGCCCGAACCGGTCGAGGACGAGCGGATCGACGAGCCGTCGGACTTCGTCGGCAAGACGGATCTCGACCTGCTCCCGGAGGCGAACGCCCGCGAACCCTACGAGGACGACCTGCGGGTGATCGAGACCGGCGAGCCCATCTACAACAAGGAAGAGCACATCGAGCGCGTGGACGGCGAGGACCTGTGGGTGACGACGACGAAGGTTCCCTGGCGCGACGAGGACGGCGACGTGCAGGGACTGATCGGGTTCAGTCTCGACATCACCGAGCGCAAGCAGTACGAGCGGACGCTGGAGAGACAGACCGAGGAACTCGAACTGCTGAACCGGCTACTCCGCCACGACGTCGCCCACGAGGTGTCGGCCGTGAACAAGCGGGCGCTGCTGCTGAAACGGACGGTCACGGACGCCGACGCGCGGGATGACCTCGACGAAATCGTTCGCAGCGGCGAGCGCGTCGCCGAGTTGCTCGACACCGTCCGGACGCTCATGGGGACGATGCTCGGCGACGAGGTGGCGCTCGAACCGGTCCCGCTCGGGCCGACGCTCCGGACCGAACTCGACCGTGCGCGGTCGCGACACGACGAGGCCGTCGTCGAGGGCCCCGACTCGTTTCCGGACGTCGCCGTCGCCGCTAACGAGGTCCTGCGCGAGGTGTTCCGGAACGTCCTGACCAACGCGGTCTATCACAACGACACGCCGCGACCGACCGTGACCGTCGACGTCGAGGCGTCCGGGGAGACGGTGGTCGTTCGCGTGGCCGACGACGGTCCCGGCATCCCCGACGACCAGAAACCCGCGGTCTTCGGCCGTGGTGAGAGCGGACTGGAGAGCCCGGGCACCGGTATCGGGCTCTACCTCGTCGACACCATCGTCGAGACCTACGGCGGCGACGTCTGGGTCGAGGACAACGACCCCCGCGGTGCCGTCGTCTGCGTGCGACTGCCGAAAGCCGACGGCGGGACGTAGCCCACGACGACGGCTCCGGTCCCGAACGCAGCCGACGCTCCCCGCATCCGCTGCTCCGCCGGGCCACACGCGAAGATACAAGACCACCCATCACGAAGCGCGGGGCGATGGACGACGGCGACAGGCGGATGCTGACGCGGGTGGCCGCCTACCAGTGGGGGGCCGACGCGGCGGCGCTGTTCGACGGCGACGACCTCGACGTGACCCACACCAGTTCCGGCCGCCCCCGACAGGTGATGGCCCCCGACGGACGACTGGCTACCTACGGGACCGACGGGCGCTTCACGCTGGGGGTCGCCGGCGGACGACGACTCGACGAGACTCTCGACCCGCCGGACTACCGTGTCGTCGTCGGCGACGAGAGCGAACCGTTCGTCCGCGAGGGTCGCAACGCCTTCGCGAAGTTCGTCGAGACGGCCGACCCCGCCATCCGACAGGGCGACGAAGTGCTCGTCGTCCACGAGGACGGCGCGGTGCTGGCGGTCGGTCGCGCGGAACTCGGCGGAGAGGCGATGCTCGATTTCGAGAGCGGAATGGCCGTGAAAGTCCGCGACAGCGCCGATCCGCAGGAACACTAGTCGACGTCGCTGCCGATAGCTGACCCGCTCAGAAGTCCCGGCCGGTCGCGGCGTCGGGGTCACCGACCTCCTGTTCGTCGACGTCGAGGCCGAGCTGGTCGATGGCCTCGCGCATGTGCTCGCTCTCGACGAAGTCGGCACCGTCGGCCTCGCGCAACTGCTGGGCGAGCGCGAGCACTTTCCCGCGCTGGTCGTCCGGCACCGCGAACTTGTCGGCCACGAGTTCGATGGTCAGACCGTTGTTGTCCTCCGTGTAGAGTGAGTGGAACGCACCGCGGTCGTACTCGCTGACGGGGTACCCCGCGTCTTCGAGCCCCTCCTGTATCTCGGCGATGCGCTCGCCCTCGATGCGGAAGGCCATGTGATGGACCTGTCCCGGGTCGGGGTCGGGCAGGTCCGCGGAGTCGCGCTCCTCGTTCACGAAGAACGTGACCAGGCGGCCGTCACCCGCGTCGAAGAACAGGTGGGTGAGATGCCGACGGTCCAGGTTCGGCTGGCGGAGGACGAGCGGCATCCCCAGGATGTCACGGTAGTACTCGATCGTGTCCTCGGTGTTCGTTCCCTCCAGCGTGATGTGGTCGGTCCCGACCACTCCCACCGGACTCTCGCGTCCGGTCGCGTCTACCGGGATTTCGTCTGTATCTGACATGAATAGGAAAGCGGGTGTGGTCGGTTACAGGGCCTCGTCGAGACCGATGAACTCGGCGCCCTCGGCCGGCGTGTCGTCGTCGTCGTACTCGCTCCAGAGCTGGCCCTCGAAGACGTTGGGGGCGCCGACGATCAGGCAGACCGCCTCCTCGTCGGTCGGGTTGAACAGCTGGCGGGGCGTCCGCGTGCCGGGCTTGAAGAACATCCCCTCCGAGACCTCGACCTCCTCGATGGCGTCGGGCGGACCGACGCGGAAGTGAAGCGTCCCCTCCACCATGTAGAACAGTTCCTCCTGTTCCCGGTGGTAGTGGTAACTGAGCTGCTGGTCGGGCTGGAACCGCCACAGTCGCGGCCGCATCTCCTCGGTCCCGAGGATGTCGATCAGGTTGAGATTGATCCCCTCGTCGATCTCGGGCGGGAACTCCTCGCCGTCGTCCCAGTCCGGTTCGTACACCGCGTAGTCGTCCGTGACCTCGCTCTCTGACATGGTGTCACCAGATACCACGGCGAGCGACGACTTATTATTTAAGTGACACCAGTGATAGCAGGTGACGCGAGTGTTACCATCGTTGATTATAATTGTCAATAGTGAATAAAGGGGTCCAGATCGGGGTCGAGAACGGCGGAGGTCAGGTCGAGGCGGGGAACGGCTGGGATCAGATCAAGGTGAGGAACGACTGGGGGTCAGGTCTTCGTGACGCCGAGGATGTCGCGTGCCTGGTCGGGCGTGGCGATCTCGCGGCCGAGAACCTCACACATCTTGACGACCTTGCGGACGCAGTCGATGTTGTGCTGGATCACCTCGTCGCGGTGGGGGTACATCCAGTAGTAGTCCTCGATGCCGACGCGGACGTAGTCGACGCCACGGGCGATGGCCTCCATCGTGATGGGGAGCCAGTTGCGCCCGCCGGAACAGACGCCGATGACGGTGTCGTCGGGGAACCGCTGCTTGGTGCCTTCGAGCGCCGAGATCATCTCGATGGGCATCCAGGGGTCCTGGTCGAGCGGCCAGCCGAAGGGGTGACCCATGTCGTGGAAGACACAGAGTGGGTCCTCGTCGAGATAGCCCAGGCGGTTGAGTTCGCGGTGGAGTTTGCGGGTGTTGTACTCGCTGCGGACCTTGTGGATGGGTTTGATGTCGTGCTCCCGGTAGAACTCGACGCCCTCGCGGATCTTCTCGTCGTAGCGGTCCGGGTACGCGTCGAACGGCGGCCAGAGCATGATACTCGCCTGGATATATTTGTTGCTCCCGTCGGCGGCTTCGAGTTTCTCCCGGGCCATCTCGACGTAGTCGATGCTGCCGTCGTCGGTGAGTTGCCAGGAGTGCTGGACGGTCACGGGATCGGCCTCGGCGAAGACGCGCTCGTAGATGTCGGCGAGCAGGCCGACGTCGTCGGTCCCGAGACAGTCCTCGGGGTCCCGGGGGTGGACGTGTGTCGTCGCACAGCCCTCCTCGATGGCGTCGACCAGGACCTGGGCCTGGTCCTCGATGGAGCAGGGGACCGCCGAGTATCGCTTCTCGCCGGCCTCTGTGTAGTTCGGCGGGAGTTCCCCCTCGGGGTAGGCGTCCTCGGGCGGCCAGACGTCGGGTTGCCACCCCGGGCTCGCACACTCGATGATAACGGGGTCCGAGAGCGTGTCGATGCGCTCTTCGAGTTCGATGGGGTGGCGCCGCGCGATGGTCGAGACGATCTCGGATTTCTCCCGGGGGTCGTTCTCGGCTTTCAACACGCCGTACTCGTCGTCGACCGACTCCGGTTGTGAGTCATCGTCTGACATGCCCCAATAGCGGGCCCAGCACTGCTTAATTGTTGAGTTCGGTGATCCCCGTGTCACCTGGTTCGACCAGCCCCCGACCGCGATCCGAACAGCAAAGGGCGGGAGGACCGACGTGGCGGATATGACCTGGCACGCGATGCCCGACTTCGACAGCTACGAGCGGGCTCGCGGGGAGTTCGAGTGGTCGCTGCCCGACGAGTACAACCCCGCGGTGGACTGTCTGTCCAAACACGAGTCACCGCCCCCCGGAGAACGGACGGCACTCGTGGACGCCGCGACGGACGAGACCTACACCTACACGGATATCGACGAACGCTCGGGTCGTCTCGCGAACGCACTCGACGCACAGGGTGTCGAACCGGGTGACCGCGTCGGCGTCGTCGCCGGCCAGCGCGTCGAGACGCCCCTCGCTCATCTCGCCTGCTGGAAACTCGGGGCCGTGTCGGTCCCGATGACCACGCTCTACGGCGACGAGGCGCTGGCCTACCGACTCGGCGACGCGGACGCCGTCGCGGCGGTGTTCGACCCGACCGTCCGCGACGCGCTGGCGAGCGCGAGCGGCGACTGTCCCGACCTCGCACTCGCAGTCGAACTCGACGCTCGACCGTGGTACGTCGGCGATCAGGATGCGAGTGATAGCGACGACGACGGTACCAGCCGCGACGCCTCCAGGTCCGATGCCGACGCGGACGACTTCGACTGTGACGTCGTCGACTACGAGTCGCTGGTCGCCGGCCACTCGCCCGAGCGCGACCCGTACGACGCGACGCCGTCGACGGATTCGGTGGTGATGTACACGTCGGGGTCGACGGGCCCGCCGAAGGGCGTCCGGCACGGGCACGCGATGTGGGCTGGTCGCGCCGCGGCGGCGTACAACTTCTTCGGCGGGACGCTCGGTGCCGACGCCGTCACCTGGACGCCGGCGGACTGGGCGTGGGGGTCTGCGCTGGGCGCGCTCCTGTTCGGGACCTGGCACTACGGCGGGACGGTCGTCGCCGCCCCGACGCGGGGGTTCGACCCCGCGGCCGCCTTCGAGTTGCTCGAAACGCACGACGTGACGGGCGCGCTGGTCGCCCCGACAGGCCTCCGCATGATGATGAGCGAGAACGCCGACGCCTACGACCTCGCGCTCGACGTGGTGGCGTCGGCGGGCGAACCGCTCACGCCCGAGATACTGGAGTGGGCCGACGAGGCGCTCGACGGCGTCCCGGTCAACGAGTACTACGGCCAGACGGAACTCAACCTGGTGGTCGCCAACGCCGCACGCTGGTTCGAGACCCGACCCGGCAGTATGGGCAAACCCCTGCCCGGCTACGACGTGACTGTCCTCGATTCCGACACGCGCGAGGAGGTGCCGCCCGGCGAGATCGGCGAGATCGCAGTGCGACCACACGACGAGCGGGTCGTCTTCACGGAGTATCTGAACCGGCCGGATGCGACGGCCGACAAGCGTGAAGGGGAGTGGTACCTGACCGGCGATCTGGCCCACCGGGACGCCGAGGGGTACCTCTGGTTCGAGTCACGAGCCGACGACGTGATCCTCACCAGCGGCTATCGAGTGGGGCCGCTGGAAGTCGAGGAGACGCTGCTCGAACACGACGACGTCGAACAGGTCGGGGTCATCGGCGTCCCCGACGAGACCCGCGGGGAACGCATCAAGGCGTACGTCGAACTCGTCGATGGCACCGCGGGAGACGACGACCTCCGTGCGGAGTTGCGGAACCTCGCACGGGACCGACTCGCAGCCTACGAGTACCCCCGCGAGATCGAGTTCGCCGACGACCTGCCGATGACCTCCTCGGGGAAGATCCGCCGGGTGGAACTGCGCGAGCGGGAAGATGTGGCGTGAAGCGACGAGGAACGAAACGACGAACCGGACGGGAGGTGCCACCAGTGTCGGGAGACCGTGCTGGTTCGACCCACTCCGGCCGGGTGACCGACCGGCCTTCGCGCCACCCAGTTCTGTGACCAAAACGTCAATATAACCGAGAACGTTGGCAGTCCTGAACAGCTAGATGAATCCGCTCGTCTCGGAGCCTGACGACGTTCGCGTGCTCCACGTCGACGACGACCCGGCGTTCGTCGACCTGACGGCCAGGTTCCTCGAACGTGAGGGCGGCGAATTCGTCGTGACCACCGAGACAGACCCGCTCGCGGCGCTCGACCACATCGGCGACGAACGGGTCGATTGCATCGTCAGCGACTACGACATGCCCGAGGTCGACGGGCTGGAGTTTCTGCGTCGCGTCCGCGAGCGCGATTCGGAAGTTCCGTTCGTCCTGTTCACCGGCAAGGGGAGCGAGGAGGTTGCGGCAGAGGCCATCGAAGCGGGCGTCGACTCCTACCTCCGCAAGGAGACGGGCACTGCCCAGTACGCCGTGCTGGCCAACCGGATCCGGTCGCTGGTCGACCAGGCGTGGGCGAATCGACGCGCCCGGAAGATGGAGGGGACTTACGAACTCGTCGCGAAGACAGCGACGGACGCCTTCTGGATCCGGGACATCGAAACGGGCAGGACCCTCTACAGCGACGGGATCCGGCAGTTCGGCTACGAACCGGGCGTCCGCGACGACGGCGTCGAGTGGTGGGTCGAACGGGTCCACCCCGACGACAGACAGGACTCCAGAGACCTGAACGAACTGCAGGAGGCCGGCGCACCCGAGGGGTTCGACGACGTCGACGGCGAGTACGGCGAGTTCACCCACGAGTACCGGTGGCGTCGCGCCGACGGCAGCTACACCCGGCTCCGGTCACGGGGGATCGTCCGTTTCGAGGACGGGGACGCCGTCGAGATGGTCGGCGCGATGACCGAAACCGCGCCCGACCCGTGAGAACTACGTGGCCAGGCGCCGGAGTGGTGCGGTGTGACAGCAGAGGAGGCGCAGTCGGAGTCAGATCTGGAGGCGGACTCCGAGGACGCCACGGTCGAAGGTGACCGTAACACCCGCGAAGTCGTACGGTTTTACCTGCTGGACCACCGGACACCGCTGGGGAAAGCCATCGACATCGTCCTGCTGGGGCTGAACCTCGTGTTCGTCTGCGTGTTCGTCGTCGAGACCTACCCCGTGAGTCCCGGCACCGAAGCACTCCTGTGGGACCTGGAGGTTGCCATCGCGGCCGTCTTCGCCGTCGAGTACGTGCTCCGACTCTACGGGGCCGAACACCGCGTCTCGGAATTTCTCAACGGCTACACGATGGCGGATCTGCTCGCGATACTGCCGACGCTCGCCGTTTTCGCGTTCCCCGTGTCGGCAGTCGCGGTGAACATCGGGTTCCTCCGCGCGGTCCGCGTCGTTCGCGTGCTCCGGTTCTACCGATTTACTCGCGACGCGGAGTTTTTCTTCGGGACGGTCTCGGACAACACGCTGCGGGCGCTGAAACTTCTGCTCACGGTGCTCGTCGTCCTCTTCGTCTCCGCGGGTCTGTTCTACAGCGCCGAACGCGGAACCAACCCGTCCGTCGGGACCTTCGGCGACGCCTTCTACTACGTCGTCGTCACGCTCTCGACCGTCGGGTTCGGCGACATCCTCCCGACGACCCCCGCCGGCCGGTGGGTCACCGTCGGGACGATCCTGGCGGGCATCATCCTCATCCCCTGGCAGGCCTCGAAGATCGTCCGCGAGTGGGCCCGCCGGGAGACCGTCGACGTGACCTGCCCGAACTGCGGGCTGACCGGTCACGACCCCGACGCCTCCCACTGCAAGGCCTGTGGACACGTTATCTACCAGAAGTACGACTCACAGGGGTGACCAGCGGGAGTTCGACTCACAGGGGTGCACAGGGGTGACCAGCGGTTTCCCGACCGCGTTGCCGCTTGCCCAAGCGATAGGCCCGCGGAGACGGACGACCCGGTGTGCAACCGGAACTCCACGACACGCTGGACGGACAGGTCGCCCTCGTGACCGGGGCGAACCGCGGCATCGGTCGCGAGATCGCTCGTGGTCTCGCCGACCTCGACGCGACAGTGTACGCCGGCGTCCGCGACCTCGACTACGACGTCCCCGACGGGACCGAACCGGTCCAGACCGACGTCACCGACGAGGCGACGCTGGAACGCGCGGTCGACGAGGTGACCGGCACCGACGGACGGTTCGACGTCCTCGTCAACAACGCCGGCGTCGGCGGCGCGGGAACGACCCTCGACGAGATAGAGACCGAAACTCTCGACCGGGTGCTCGACGTGAACCTCCGTGGGCCGGCGCTCCTCACGAAACACGCGCTCCCGTCCCTGCTCGACGGCGACGGCGGCCGCGTGATCAACGTCTCCTCCGGGCTCGGCGTCCTCTCGGAACCCATCGACGGTGACCACCCCGCCTACCGCGCCTCGAAAGCCGGACTCAACGGCCTGACCGTCTCGCTCGACGTCAGCCACGCCGACGAGGGGCTGATCGCCAACTCGGTCGACCCCGGCTGGGTGGCGACGGACCTCGGCGGGTCACAGGCACCGCGTGCCCCCGAGAAAGGGGCGGAGACGCCGGTCTGGCTCGCGCGGTTCGCCCCCGGGTCGCCGTCGGGGCTGTTCTGGAAGGACCGCGAGGTCATCGACTACTGAGCAAGCACAGCGACTCGTCGCCCCGAAGACCGCCGGCAGGTCGCCCGGTCAGTCGTCGGTGTTGCTCGTCGCGCTGCCCGCGGCCGTCTCGACTGTCCCGTCGACGTTCCGCCCGAGGTCACCCTCGACGGCTGGTTCGTCCCGGGCACGCGATTTCACAGTCTCGGGGTCGAAGTCGTTCGTCCCGGTGTTGGGTTCGAGCCCGGCGCGTTCGATCACCTCGATGTCCTCGCCGGGTGACTGGCCCTCCGTCGTGAGGTAGTCGCCCGTGAGGACGCCGTCGGCACCCGCCTCGAACGGCAGGTGTTGTTCCTCGGGTGCCAGGTTGGCCTCGCGGCCGCCGGTCAGTCTGACGCGCGCTTCGGGGTGGAGCAACCGATAGACGGCGACCGTCCGGACGATCTCCTCGGTCGAGATGTCGGCCCCGTCGTCGAATCGCTCGCCGAGGGGCGTCCCCGCGACCGGATTCAGGACGTTGACCGGCAGCGAGGAGACGCCGACCTCCTGGAGCGCCACCGCGGCGTCGACGCGGTCGGTCGGCGTCTCGCCCATCCCCAGGATGACTCCGGCACAGAGGTCCATCCCCGCCCGCCTGGCGGTGTGAAGCGTCTCGACGCGGTCCTCGAAGGAGTGTGAGTCGACGATCTCCGGGAAGAATCGCGGCGACGTCTCGATGTTGTGGTTGTAGTGGTTGATCCCCTCGTCAGCCAGTATTCGGGCCTCCTCTTCGGTGAGGATCCCGAGGCTGGCGTCGACTTCCACGTCGGTCTCGTCGCGGACGAGCCGGATAGCCCGGAGGACGTCGGCCCACTCCTCGGGCCGGTGTTCCTTCGAGACGCCTTTCTCGGCGAGGACGATACCGAAACGCTGTGCACCGTCGCGCTCGGCCCGTTTCGCCGCGGCGAGTATCTCCTCGGGGTCGAGAAATCCGTAGGTGTCGATGCCGGTGTCGAAGTGGACCGACTGGGCACAGAAACCACAGTCCTCGGCGCAGTCGCCCGCCTTCGCGTTGACGATCGAGCAGGCGTCCACCGTGCCGTCACCGAAGTGAGCGCGGACCGCGTCGGCCGCCGCGGCGAGTTCTTCCACGGGCTGGGCGACCAGGGCGAGCCCGTCGCGGCGGTCGAGGCGCTCCCCGTCGAGCACCCGTGTGACCGCGTCGTCGACCGTCCGGTTGTCAGTCTCGTAAACCACGTTCGATTCGTCGGTTGACCGGCGGCGGAATAATTCTGGTGGTGGTCAGTCGCCCCAGTAGTACCGCGGCCCAAGCAACATGTACGCGAGCGCGGCGACGAGCAGGATTCTGGGGAGGACACGCCCGTAGACGGTCGGTGCGAGGATGACACCCGCCTGGACGACACCGAGGACACTCGCGTCACGGGCGAGCAGTTTCGGATAGCCGACTGGGGCGACCATCGCCAGCGAGAGGACGACGGACACCGCGAGCAGGGCGGGCACGGACGTGAGACCCGCGAGGTAGGCGGTGACGAGGATGGTCGCGGCGAGCGTGTTCTGGATGCCCGGACGGTGTTCGTCCTCGCCGACGAATTCGGTGTAGAGCGCGGTGCGCAGAATCGACATGATCACGAAGAGGCTCCCGACGGCGAGCGCGACGGCGAGTTCGGGGAGTGGCGCTGCAGTGGGTCCCTCGGCGAGCCAGCCCCACTCGTCGGCGGCGGCGGCGTAGACGAACAGCGCGGGGGTCGCGCCGAAGGAGACGACGTCGGTCACCGAGTCGAGGAGCGGTCCGACTTTCGTGCTCCCGAACTGGCGGGCGACGATGCCGTCGATGGCGTCGGCGATCGCGGCGAGGAGGATCAGGCGCGCGGCGAGTGCGGGGTCCGAGAGTGCGAGTACGCCGGCACCGAGACCGAGGACGGCGTTACAGAGGGTGACGGCGTCGGCGACGCCCAGTCGCTCGCGCACCCGGAGCCCCTGGTCCATACCCACGCTGTCGGCGAACTCGTATTAAAGTCCGTGGACTCACGGTCCCCCCACCGGAGACCGCCCGAGAGCCAGAAGGCATTTGACGCGGTCGGACACAGGGGAAACCGACGATGTCCCACGTCGCGGCGCTGGTCTGTCCGGAGTGTGGCCGCGAGTTCGCTTCGGGGGAGGCCAGGGCGACGGGGGAAGCGCCGGATTCGGCGGAGACTGCGAATACGGTGGATACGACGGACGCCCGCCCGCCCCACGCGGACTGTGACGGCGCCCTCGACGTGCGCTACGACTACGACGCGCTCGCAGACCGTTTCGACCTCCCTGGGGAGGTCACGGACCTCTGGGAGTTCCGGCCGTTACTCCCGGTCGAGGACGGACCGGTGGTCTCGCTGGGTGCTGGCGGGACGCGACTCCTCGACGCGCCGACGCTGAGCGACAGCCTCGACGTCACAGTCCGGGTCAAAGACGAGACTGGTAATCCCACCGGATCCAGCAAGGACAGGGGCACGGCGGTCGCGGTCACGCGGGCGAGACAGGACGGCCACGACGTCGTGAGCTGCGCGTCGACCGGGAACGCGGCGGCCTCGCTCGCGGGGTACGCCGCCCGGGCGGGCCTGGACTGTCGGATCTTCGTCCCACGGTCGGTCCCCGAGGCCAAGGCCGTCCAGCCGCGTCTCTACGGGGCCGACGTGCTCGCCGTCGACGGGACCTACGAGGACGCCTACGAGCGCTGTCGACGGGTCTGTGCCGAGCGGGGCTGGGAGAACCTGAGCGCAGGGATGGCGACCTACGCCATCGAAGGGAAACGGACGCTCGGATTCGAACTCGCGGCGGAGGCACCCGACGCCGACTGGGTGGTCGTACCGATGGGCAATGGCGGGTCACTCGCGGCCGTCTGGAAGGGGCTCGCCGAGTTCGAGCGACTGGGTTTTCTCACGGACACGCCCCGGATGCTGGGCGTACAGGCCGCGGGCGCGACGGCCATCTACGACCGGTTCTCGGGAGAGGGGGGCGACCACCCCGAAGCCGGTGGGACAGCCGCCGACAGCATCGACGTCACGGCCCCCCACAACGCCGGGCGTGCCTGTCGGGCACTGGGGGCGAGCGACGGTGACGCGGTCGTCGTCGAGGACGATACGATTCTCCGGGCCCAGCGACTGCTCGGCGAGACCGAGGGGCTGTTCGTCGAACCCGCGAGCGCGGCAGCCGTCGCCGGCGTCGAGCGCGCGAGAGCCACAGGGGTCGTCGACGCCGACGAGACGGTGGTCGTCGTCGCGACGGGGTCCGGACTCAAAGACGCCGAAACCGCGGCGTCGGGTCTCGACGAGTTCACTCGCGGCTCTGTCGGAGACGAACGCCGGTGACGACGGTGCCGACGGCGAGGACGAGCAGTTGCCAGCCCGAGCGAACGACCGGGAAGATCCGTTCGGGGTCTCTCTCGGTGCCGCTCGGGTCGGGGTTCACGCCGGTACTCATCTCGATCTCCGAGGAGTTCCCGAGACTTCTGCTCGGTGCGGGCGCGCCCCCTTCCTCGGGCGAGAAGTCGACGAAGGTCTGGACGACACCGCGCTGGTCGGAGAGTTCGATCTTGCCGTTCAGTGCGTAGGCCTGGTCGTGGACCGGCCAGAGGGGGTTGACGCCCGCGCCGACGAAGTCGAGGCCGATCCCCGCGACCGCGTAGGCGACGACGGCCATCCACCCCACGGCGACGCCCCACTGGCCCCAGCGCTCGCGGACGAACGACTCCTCACGCAAGCGCGTGTCGGCGAACCACGCGACTCCAACCAGTATCGGCACGACGAACGTGTGGAGCGCTTCCCGGTGACCGACCGTCGAGAAGAGGGCGATGAACGAGTCCAGGTCGGGAACGGCGGTGGCGGCGAACACGACCAGCACGGCGCGGCGGTCGAAGTACGGTCCGAGCAACGCGGCGGCGAGCAGTCCGGCGAACGCGAGGTGGACCACCGTCGAAGCCATGGGCAGGGCTGGGTGAGCCAGCGGTATAACCTTTCAGGCCGGGACCGCACCGCGTCCTGCCATCGGTTCCGGCATCGACTCCGACTCCGGTTTCGATTCCGATTCCGATTCCGACTCCGACTCCGACTTCGGGGTCGTTCGACGAGTCGTGTCAGGCGTACTGTTCGACGAGCGACCGGAGTCGACCCTCGTCTTGCATGCCGACGAGTCGCTCGGCGGGTTCGCCGTCGGCGAACAGGAACAGCGCCGGGACGCCCCGAACGCCGTACTCGCGGGCGAGGGCCTGGTGGGCGTCGACGTCGACTTTCGCAACCGTCGCGGGTGTCCCGGTGGCGATGGACTCGACGACCGGTTCGAGCATCTGACAGGGACCACACCAGTCGGCGTAGAAGTCGACGAGGACGACGTCGCGGTCGGCGACGAGTTCGTCGAGGTGGGCCCCGCTCTCGACGTGAATCGGTTCGGTCTCCGGCGGGCCGTCGGCCTCGGTCTCGGTGCCGTCCTCTGTCCCGACCCCTGCCTCGGGCCCCTCGTCGTCCAGTTTCGCGGCGAGTTCTTCCTTCTTGCGCTCTCGGATCTCGTCGATGTTCTCGGGTTCGCTCGCGTCGCTGGCGTCACTCATCGGGCACGATTGGGGTCTCCCGAATAAAACCGTGGCGCCACTGGCTCGACGGCTCGCACAACGGCGTCGGCGTCGACTGGCACGAAAACGCCAGTCCTATCGTGTGGTCGACCGGACAGACAGGCGTCTGACGAGGAACACAAATTTAAGACCCCGTACACCGAGTTTGGCTGTATGAGCACCGAGACGGCACCGCAGGAGATAACGACTCTCGTGGGGCGCGAGGTCTACACCAAAAACGGCGTGTTCGTCGGCGAGGTCGAGGATCTCCGGCTCGACATGGACCGCCAGGGCGTCACCGGGCTCGCGCTCCGGGAGGTCAACGACGAACTGTTCGACGCCGAGGTCCGCAGCTCCCGCGGCGTCATCCTCCCCTATCGCTGGGTCCAGGCGGTGGGTGACGTCGTCATCATCAACGACGTCGTCGAACGCCTCGAGGGCGATCCGGAAGACGACGAGACCGAAGTCACTGCCTGAGACGACCCTGTTACCTGTCCGGCCCCCGTCTCGATTCCGGTCCGTTCAGTTCGACCTGCCCCGGAGTCGCGACACGGCCGACCGCGCCGGGCATAAAGAGTTTAGGCGGAGAGTGTCGAATCGGGTGCCATGACCGACTACACCGTCGAGTTCGTGCGGACGGGCGAGACCATCACGGTCTCGGACACGGAGACGGTGCTCTCTCGCTGTATCGAGGAGGGCATCGCCCAGGAGTACTCCTGTCGGGTGGGGATGTGTCTGGCGTGTTCGGCCGAGATCGTCGAGGGTGAGGTCACCCAGCCGGCGGCCCGCGGCCTGACCGACGAGGAGGCCGAGGACTACGCGCTGACCTGCATGGCGCGCCCGCAGTCGGACCTCGTCCTCGACCGCGGGAAGTACCCGCCGAGCATCGAGGACGACGCCCTCGCCGCCGAGGGTGGAGCCGACGCGGCCTCCGCCGACGACTGACAGTACACCGTCCCCCCGTGACCTCGTTCTCTCTGTTGCCCTCATGAAACCAGGTCGCGCACTCGGGATCGCAGTCCTGAGTCTTGTCGACGCCCTCGTTCCGACAGTCGTCGCCGCCTTCCTCGTCTTCACCTCGACGTCGTACTGGATGCACGACGTAGTGAACCCGGCCTTGCTGGCGGCCGGGGCCGGCATCCTGGCGTTCGTCGGGACGCTGACCGTCGGTCTCGCCGCGACACTGCTCGGATACGGCCCGTTCCCGGCCACGAAAGCCGCGAAGTTCGTCTGGCGGGCGTCGTTTCTGGACTTCGGTCGGCGGCGAAAGCGATAGCCCGGACGGCAGTCGAGGGTCTAGATATCGTCGTTCCCTGAGCTGTCGTTCGGCAGGGATACCGTTCAGGTGGACACGTGCCCACACGTCCAGCCGGGGTCGTGGCCGGTGCGGTCGATGATGTCGGACCGACACGCCGGGCAGTAGTCGGGAGCGATGGATTCGCTCCGGGGAACGTACACCGCGCCGCCACACTTCACGCACGCATCCGCGACGATGGTCGCACAATCCGCGCAGATGTTGAAGTCGTCAGCCGTGAGCTCGCGCAGGGGTTCGAGCCGTTTGTCCAGGAGATACTCGTCGATGACCGTCTGGCAGCTGTGGCACGGTTTCATAGCGATGCATACTACCTCTCGTGAGCACACCGGAAATAGCTGCCTCCGAAACCGAACTGCCCGCTGGAATCCCAACGCACTGGTCTCCCGAGCGACTGCTCAAGACGCGTAATACAGCGAGAACCGTGGTACCGCGACTGACGGGGGTCGTGGCACCGCGAGTGACAGGGGCCGTGGTACCGCGACTCTCGGAAGTGTTATCCCCGGACGGGGTCTACAGTTGTTTGCAATGGCAAACGGTAAGGTTGATTTCTTCAACGACACTGGCGGTTACGGTTTCATTTCGACTGACGACGACGCTGTAGACGACGACGAGGACGTCTTCTTCCACATGGAGGACGTCGGCGGCCCCGACCTCGAAGAGGGCCAGGAAGTCGAGTTCGACATCGAGTCGTCCCCGAAGGGACCGCGCGCGTCGAACCTCGTCCGCAAATAACGACTCCGTCCGCCCGTCGTCCCTAGCGATTGGCGGTAATTCGTTCTTTCAGACAGCCACACCACGTAGCTGGTGCTCTCTTTCGGTCTCCTGTTCCGCCCGGTCGACCAGGGTCTCTTGCTCCCCCCGGTCGACCGCGGTCTCCTATTCGTCCTCGTCGATCGGGTCGAAGGCGTTCTCGGCCGTGGGGAACTCACCCGATTCGACCTCCGCGACGTACTGCTCGACCGCCGAGCGGATCTCCGAGTCGAGGTCGGCGTACTGCTTCGAGAGGCTGTAGGGTTCGGCGCCCAGCCCGAGGACGTCCGAGATCACGAGCACCTGGCCGTCGACGTACCGACCTGCCCCGATACCGATGGTGGGAATGTCGATGGCCTCGGTGACCCGTTTCGCGACGGGTTCGCTGACGGTCTCGAGGACGAGCGAGAACGCCCCGGCCTCCTCGAGTCGCTGTGCGGTCTCGACGAGTGCATCCTCGGTCGTGGAGGTGCCCGTATCCCGGCCCTGGACGTACGACCCGCCGATCTGGCCCGTTCGCTGGGGGGTGAGACCGACGTGGCCCTGGACGGGGATACCGAGTTCCGTGAGTCGGTCGACGATCTCGATGGTCGTCTCGCCGTAGGGTGCGGTCTCTAGTTTGACCGCGTCGGCGCCCTCTTCTTTGAGGAAGCGGCCGGCGTTCTCGACGGACTCGGCGAGCGAGGTGCCATAGGAGAGGAAGGGCATGTCGGCGACGATGAAGGCTTCCTCGGTGCCGCGGACGACGGCCCCCGTATTGGAGAGGGCTTCGTCGAGAGTGACGGGGAGGGTGTCGTCGTAGCCGAGGTGGTTGTCCCCGGCGCTGTCGCCGACGAGTATCATGTCGACGCCCGCGCGGTCGACCTGTCGGGCGATCCCCGCGTCGTAGGCAGTCAACATCGTCAACGGCACGCCGTCGGCGTACTTCTCGGTCAGGTCCGGGATCGTCGTACGAGCCATCTGCTTGCGTACTGTTCGACTGCGCCCGGCAAAACAGTTGTCGAGGTAGGGCGGCCTACTGGGTGACAGCTACGGTCGGGAATGTCTTCGAACTGATATCTAACGAACACTCCGCTGTGGGGGGCCACGCGCCTCGGAAAAACGAGGTGGCCAAACGTGGCCGGCGCAGGCCACTCCAAACGCCGAACGAAGTGAGACGTTTACACTCTCCTGTGACCGTTCCGACGGCACGCTCGTCTCACGAGCAACCCACCTCCACCGGAACTCGCCCCAGCAATCACTCGACGGGCTGGGCGAACCCGAAGTTGGGCTTGACCTCGTCGACACGCACCTCGAGGGTCTCACCTTCGCTCGTCCCGGAGACAAAGAGCGTGTAGTCCTCGACTTTCGCGACGCCGTCGCCCTCGCTCCCGACGTCGACGATCTCGACCGTGAGGTGGTCGCCCTCGCGGACGGGCGCAGTGAGGAAGTTCTTCGCGACGAGGTAGAGCTCCGAGGAGGAGTCCCGCGAGGCGTCCGGACGGACCTGCCGGACGTACTCGAAGTCCTCTTCGAGGTCCGCTTCGAGGTCCGCCAGGTCCTGCCCGTCGAAGACCTTCACCGCCAGGTCACCACCGGAGGCGAGCACCGCGCGGGCGACCGTCGCCGCCTGCCGGGCGAGGTGGACCGACCGCGCGTGGTCGAGCTCGTACTCGCCGGTCATGTTCGGGGCCATGTCCGAGAGAACGACGTCGACCGGGCCGCCCTGATTTCGACCACCGCTGTCGCCAGTCCCGTCGCCGTCCGCGTCGCTTCCGGCGCCCGTGTCCCCGCCGACCCGGTCGATCACTCGGTCGACGGTTTCGTCGTCGGTCATGTCGCCACGGACGTACTCGACGGTCGCGTTCTGGTCCTCCAGCGGGTCGATACGCTGGCGGTCGACGCCGACCACCGTTCCCTTCTCACCCACTCGTTCGGCGGCGACCTGGAGCCACCCTCCCGGTGCGGCGCCGAGGTCGACGACCGTGTTGCCCTCGCCCAGCAGTCCCGCAGTGTCGTCTAGCTGCTGGAGTTTGTACGCCGACCGGGCGCGGTAGCCCTCCTGTTTGGCCCTGTTGTAGTAGTCATCTTTTCCGGACATAGTTATCTTTTCGACCGTCTCAGTCTGTCCTGGTCGCCGCTATCGCGCGAGAGTTCGGTCATATCGGGACTGACGCCGTCGATGCTGAAAGGGATGCCGACTCGGTGGGTGTGGGAGATGAGGGTTTCGTGTTGTCCCTCTCTCGCCCGCGAGCACCACCATTGGTTTTTCGACCAACAGAACTATTCCCGGACCGTCTCGTCAGACGAGACACGTACCGTGCTGCGAGACGACGGACAGTTGAGATCCACCCCGCGTCTCAGATAGCGAGGTCGCGAAACGTCCAGTCGTCGGGCAGGTCGGCGTCGAAGCCCGTCTCGGCCACGAGGTCGCGGATGCGCTGTTCGACCGCCTCGTCCAGTTCGAACGCGTAGTCGAGTTCCTCGTGCCAGTCCCAGTATCGCGGCGTACTCGGCCAGTAGTCGTCGGTCCGTAGCCCGTAGACGCAGTCGAGGAAGTAGCGGCGATTGGACGCGCCCATGCCGCGGGAGTTGGCGGAGCCCCCGTCGATGGACTCGTCGCGCACCAGTCGTTCGAGCGCGTCGACCGCGGCGTACTGGTCGGCGTAGAAGGCGTGTTCGAGCACGGGATTGATAGAATAGATGGCCTCGGACGGGCGTTCGCGGAGGTGGTCGACGACCGCGTGGTCGGGGTGGCCGATCCCCCAGCCGTAGGCGTGGGTCTCCTCGACCGCAGTGTCGTCGACGTCGACCGCCTCCACCGCCACGGCGTCGAGATACTCCAGCGCGGTCACCGGGACAGCCTCGACGCCGTCGGTCACTCGCGTGCGGATCACGTGTCGACCGACGGCGTTCGCGATCACTGGCGTTGCGTGCGAGATATCGTCGCCCTCAGTGGGGTCGTAGGCCGCGACGACGTCGGCGAGGAGTTCCCAGCCCTCCGATCGCGTCGCCGCGTCCAGCCCGTCGGCGACCGGTTCGTAGTACGACCAGAAGACGTCGCGGTAGGTGTCCCCGCGGTCGTCAGCGTCCAGCGCGCTCGACTGCGCCGACTCGAAGGTCGCGACTGCGGCGAAGACCGCGCCGAACTCGTCGTCGGACACCCGTTCGAGCTGGTCGTCGAGGTCGGGCACTGACGCGTCCCGGCCGGTGGTCGAGGACGACGTCGAGGTCCCAGCGTCCGAAGCGATATCGACGTCGGAAGCGTCCCCGAAGCTCGATACACCGCCGCCACAATCGTGCGTGCGGAGTCGTGTCAGCGTCTCGAACGACTCTCCGCAGTCCTCGCACTCGTGAGCCATAGTGGCCCCTACAGCGGCCCCGGAAAAATGCGTTGTCCGTCACGTCGATGTCGACCACCGGGTGTGAGCTCGGCACCGTCGCCGAAGAACACCCGAGCCACGTTCACCGCCCCGATGTAGTCCCGGTCACCTTCGAATCCACACCGAGCGTTATCACGGCGACGGTCGCGTTCGACGCCGAGAAGGCCAGCGCAGTCGTCACTCGCGTGGTGACTCTGTCCGCCGTCACTCCCCTGGAACCTTCACCGTCACCCGGTCGGGCCCCTCGCCGCCATCCGATCGCTTTTTTCGGGCGCGGTCCACCACCTGCCTATGACGACCGACATCGCCATCGCGGGGATCGGTGCTGTCGCCGAGGCACACGCCATGTCTATCGCGGACATCGAGGGTGCGACGCTCGTCGCCGGCTCCTGTCGCACCGAATCGCGGGGCCGGGAGTTCGCCGACGAGTTCGACTGTGCCTGGTACGGCGACACGGCCGAGATGCTCGACGCCGAGTCGCCGGGCGTCCTCCACGTCTGTACGCCCAGCGGCGCCCACCTCGAACCCACGCTGGCGGCCGCCGAACGCGGCGTCGACGTCCTCTGTGAGAAACCCCTGGAGATCACCACCGAACGCATCGACGAGATGGTCGCCGCCGCCGACGAGGCAGGCACCCGCCTGGGTGGGATCTTCAACCAGCGGTTCAACCCGGTGGTCCGCCAGCTCCACGAGGCCGCGAGCGAGGGCCGCTTCGACGACCTGTCCGTCGCCAGCGCCTACGTGCCGTGGTGGCGCGACGACGACTACTACGACGGCGCCTGGCAGGGAACCGAGGAACTGGATGGAGGTGGCGCGCTGATGAACCAGTCCATCCACGGCATCGACGCCGTCCAGTGGCTCGCAGGGGCAGCCGGTGCGGACAGTGGTGCTGACGATAATCCGGTCGAAGAAGTCTTCGCCTACACCGACACTCGTGCTCACGACGGCGACATCATCGAAGTCGAGGATACGGCCGTGGCCGTCCTGCGCTACCGCGACGGCACTCTGGGACAGATACTGGGCGCGACGTCGATGTATCCGGGCTCGCTCAAGCGAATCCAGCTCGCGGGGCGGGGCGGCACCGCGGAGGTCCTGGAGGACGAACTCGTCACCTGGCAGTTCCGCGAGGAGCGCGACGGCGACGCCGCGGTCCGCGAGCGCTTCGGCGAGACGGAGTCGGGCGGCGGCGCGGCCGACCCGATGTCTATCGACTACGCGAACCACCGGCGCAACATCGAGGCGTTCCTCGACGCCCGCGCCAGCGGCGAGGACTACCTCCTCGATGCCAGCGAGGCTCGCAAGGCCGTCGAGATCATCGAGGCGACCTACGAATCGGCCGAACGCGGCGTGTCTGTGCGAGTGTCGTAGCCACACCGCAGAGCGCGTCGTAGTAAAAGATGGTCGAAATCGGGTCGATGAAGCGTTCTACGACACACCCGGTGGCACGGACCAGATGACACGGTCCGGATCCCGACCCGGACCCGAGAGCAGACCCCGGGTTCGTCGGTCAGTCTTCGTTCGCGGCCGCGACCGCGTCGAGGTGGTCGTCGAGTGCCGACGCCTCGGCGTGGCCGACCTCCTCCTCGTCCAGGACGTCCTCGACACGCCGGTCGAGTTCGACCTCGGAAATCTCGCCCGCGAGATACCGTTCGTTCAGCCGTTCGATCCGGTCGTCGGCGCGTTCGTCGCTGGAGCGCGGGTCGAGGGTGTCGGCCACCGTCGAGACGCCGGGGACGTCCGCGAAACGCTCGTCGCGCTCTGCGTCCCGGGCCGTCCGACCGATCCAGAGTGCGCTCTCGGCGGTCAGGCGTGTGGCGTCGTCGAAGAGTTCCTCGACGGCCAGACGCACGGTCGTGACGGTCCGTTTCACCCGCGGCACCAGTCTGGACACGAGTCCGTAGCCCAGACCGAGTATCGAGAGCCACGCGACCGGAACCGCGAGCAACAGTCCGACGACGAATACGGGAACGAACGCCCCGAGCGTTCCGCCGACTGGGCCGCCCCAGCCCAGGAGGGCGAAGACGCCGCGTGCGAGGAGGCCGGCCGCCGAGAGCAGTCCCAGCGCCGTCGCGACGAGGAACAGGCCGGCCGTCGCCAGCAGGTTCTCGTTGGCGCGGTGGGCGAGTGACATACCCACCCGTTCGACCGGCACCTACCTAAGTGCCACGCCGTCGTCCTCCAGGTGACCGGTTCCGCGACGGTGTCCCCGGCCCCGGTCTCACGACGCGCTCACTGGCGGGACGAACTGGTACAGTATCGCCAGCGGACACAGCCGGCGAGCAGCAGCACGAACCCGTACAGCATCGGCGACCCGAGGGTGAACACCGGGCCGAGCACGGTCAGGATCGCGCTATCGACCGCGCCCCCGGGTGGCGTCTCCGAGAGCACTAACACGAGGTCGTTTCGGTGGGCCGGGAAGTTCAGCAGGAACGCGCCCGCGAGAAACAGCGACCGGCCCGGCCCCTCGAACAGGTACAGCAGCGCGACGAGCGGGAAGTAGAGGTAGACGACGTAGAGCGGTGACGTCGGGAAAAACAGCAGTATCGACGCCAGCGTCCCGAATATCGCGACGGGACGAGCGAGTCCACCGTCGTCTCCGGGGCCCACTCCAGGCTTCGGTTCGTCTTCGGTAGCGCCGGCACCCCCGGTACTCCCGGTTCCCCCGGTACTCCCGGTTCCCCCGGTTCTGTCGACGTCCGAACCCGTTCCGACGTCGAGCAACAGGTAGCCGAGGACCGGCGCGAGGAGTACCAGCGCGCCGAGAGTGTACAGAGTGGGGTCGACCGTCGGGAACAGCACTGAGAGCGGCCGACGGACCGTGAGGAGGTGTGACGACGGCGGGAGACCGCCCGCGAACAGCTCCGGTCGCAGACGTGCAAGCAACTCCTCTGTCACCCACCGTCTACTCACGGCCGGGCCGAACACCACGAGTCCGAGACCCAGGAGACCGAAGCCGGTCGCGAGGGCGCTGACGACTGCCCGGTAGGCCCGCCGCCGGAGCAGCCAGACGCCGACAGCGGCCGGGAACACCTTCGGCAGTGCCGCCAGCGCGAAGGCGGCGCCCGCCCGCGTCTCCCGACCCGATTCGAGCCAGACGAACCCGGCGGCGACGCCGAGCGCGACGAAGTGATTGACCTGTCCGAAGACCATCGAGGGCATCGCGTGGGCCGAGCAGACCACGAACGCGGCGACCAGCAACTCGTCCAGTCGCGTCAACTCGACGCCGCGACGTGTCACGTACCGGACGAGCACTCCCGTGAGGCCGAGACTCGCTGCCAGCACGACGAGCGTGTGGAGGACGTACCCGACGCGCCACGGGACCAGGACGGACGGGGCAAACCCGAGGAGCACCACCGGCGGGTACCGGTAGGTCATCCCGGGGATCCCGATCGGGGAGGACCCGTAGACCTGGCCGGTCGACAGGATCGTCTCGGCCGCAGCGCGGTACACCCGGAAGTCGATGCCGACCATCCAGGCCTCCGCCGACAGCTTGTGAGCCAGATAGACGAGTCCCGCGAGGATTCCGGCGGCGAGGACGACTCTGGCACCGCGGTGGGGTGAGTCGTGAGAACCGGGTGTCCCGTCCCCGCCGGTCGAGCGGTCCATCACGACGGCTGTGTTCCACTGACATGAATACTTGGGGGTTCGCGGTGCCGGTGAGCGCGGTGCCGTCGAGGGTCGTCCCCGCCGACAGGAGCGTCTCGGGCGCCAGTAGCTACAAGTGTGCGCTGAAATGAGGTTATGCTAGCATATGCTACGTCCCGACGGCGGGAACTACCGGGTGCTCCTCGTCGAAGCGGCGGGGGGACTCGAACGGCGACTGGGGTCCACACTCGTCACGGCGGGGTGTGAAGTCGAATCCGTCGGGTCGGCCGGCGACTGTCTCCGGCGGATCAGGCGCGGCGACGTCGACGGGGTCGTCAGCGAGTACGACCTCCCGGACATCGACGGCGTCCGACTCCTCCGGTCGGTCCGCGTCTCGTATCCCTCGCTCCCGTTCGTTCTGGCGCCCGAGGAAGGGTCGGAAGCGATCGCCGGCGACGCGGTCGCCGCGGGCGTGAGTGGTTATGCTCCCGAGAGCGAGGACCCGGAGACGGTCGTGTCGCGACTGCGAGACAGCCTCGGGACGACCCGACGAGAAAGCGACGAGCGCACCCACCGATACCGGCACATCATCGAGATGTCGCCCGCGCCGATCAACGTGTTCGACGAGAACGGCGAGTCGATCTGGGGGAACGAGGCCGTCCTCGACCTGCTCGACCTCGACGACCTGGGGGACCTCATCGGACACTCGATCTTCGAGTTCATCCACCCCGACGACCACGACCAGGCACGAGCGGAACTCGAGAGCGTCATCGAGAACAAGGAGTCCACTGGTCCGACCCAGATGCGACTCCGGACGGCGGACGGTGACGTGCGACACATCCACGTCTCGACGGCCGTCGGGGAGTACCTCGGGGGGGATATCGGGCAGGCGATCGTCGTCGACGTGACCGAGCAGAAAGAACGCGACCGACAGCTACAGGTCCTCGAACAGTGGCTCCGGCACAACATCCGCAACGAGGTCACGGTCATCCATGGGACGGCCGAAGGGATCGAGCGGGGGGCAGTCGAAGACGTCGCCGAGGCAGCTCGTCGTATCCGTGACCACGCAGGCAGACTCGTCGACCAGGCGAACCACGAACGCGCCGTCATCAGACTCCTCTCGGACCCGCCCGACCCGGTCCGAATCGACGTTGCGGAAATCGTCGAAGGGAGTGTGGCGTCGGTCCGTCGCGCCAGCCCCGACGCCGAGGTCGAACTGGCGCTGGCCGAGGACGTCACCGCGGTGGCGGTCCCGGAGATCGGCGACGCGGTCGGGGAACTCGTCGAGAACGCGGTCCGTCACAGTGACGAGGGGTCGCCCCGGGTTCGCGTCGAGGTGAACCGGGACGAGGACCGTGCGGTCGTCCGGGTCATCGATACCGGCCCGGGGATCCCCGAGTCCGAGCGCAATCACCTCCTCGGCGACCGCGATATCTCCCCGCTCGACCACGGGACGGGGCTCGGTCTGGTGTTCGTCCACTGGGTCGTGCGACTGTCCGACGGCGACGTCACCTTCGCGGAGAACGACCCGCGGGGAAGCGTCGTCACCGTCACGCTCCCCACACCCGGGGACGACCGGGACTGACCGGTTCGCTTTTCGACGGACCAGCTGTGAGGCTTCGATACGGATCCGGGGACTTATGCACGAACGGGCGTAACCCGGCCCACATGGAATTTTGCGACGAGTGTGGCTCGATGATGAAAACCGAGGGGGACGCGTGGGTCTGTGGCAGCTGTGGCGCCGAGAAGCTTCGTGACGAGGAGAAAGAAGCCGCTCAGGCCGTGACGACGCAGGGTCAGGAGGAGACGGAGATCGTCGACACCTCCGAGGTCGAGGCCGAGGAGATGGGCGCGACAACCGAGATCCGGTGTCCCGAGTGTGGCAACGACCGCGCGTTCTGGGAGATGAAACAGATCCGCGCCGCCGACGAGAGCGAGACGCGGTTTTTCACCTGCACCGAGTGCGAACACAGGTGGCGCGAGGACGACCACTGAGGCGATGGCCCCCGACTCCGGCGGTGACGGTGACCCCGACGATTCGACGGCCGTCGAGTCACCCGCTGATGCCGAGACACCGACGGACCCGGACGTGCCGCCGCCGGGTGTCCCGACCGGCCGACTCGCCGACTGGACGCGAACCGAGGCGAGCGTCGAGCGCCTCTACGGTGTCGACGGTGCCGACGTCAGGGGTCACACGCTCGTCTACGAGGACCGCCGACTCCGTGAAAGCGTCCGTGACGCCACCGACGGCACGCTCGACCAGTCCTGGCGTTTTTTCTTCGCGACGCGACTGCGCTTTCGGCCCCGGCTCTCGCCCGGCGCCCACGTCGCGATCCTCCCGACGGTCCGCTCGGAGGCGACCCGGTCATTTCTCGGGGACCTCGAAGACCGTGGCGTCGAAGCCGTCGCACGCGGTCGCCGCGAGCGGGTCCGTACCGACGGTGGCAAGCGCGTTCGCCTCCGGCAGGTGACCGGCGAGGTGCCGCGTCCGGACAGGACAGGTGAGTCCGGAGACCCGATCCCCGTCGAGGGGTGGGTCGGGGTCTGGTACGACAGTGACTTCTTCGTCGCCGGTGGCGCCTACCCGCGAACTTCCCTCTCGCGGGCGTTCGACGCCGATGACGACCGACTCTCGCTCTCTTCGTCCGCCGCCCGAGACGAACTGCTCGCGCTGGTGCGAGCGGTCGGTGACAGTGAGGAATGATAGAGAGGTGTGTCGGCGACGAACTCAGACGCCGATCTGGAAGGGAACCGGCGTGAAACAGAGCAGTCCGAGCACGAGCGTGAGCGCGGCGACGGCCTTCCGGCGGGCGTCGAGGGGTTCGTCGCGGACGGGAGTAGCGGGACCGGCGTAGGCGAGTACCATCGCGAGCACGCCCCAGAACCCCCAGAGGATGACGGCGTTCGTCGCGTCGGTGAAGAAGTAGAGGTAACCAGCGAGGGCGAAGAGCCCGGCCGGTACAGCCGCCGCGACCGTCTCCTGGCGGGGACCGAGTACCGCCCGTGTGATGTGGCCGCCGTCGAACTGGCCGACCGGCAGGAGATTGAGGAGCGTGACGAACATACCGACCCAGCCGCCGAAGATGATCGGACTCGCCGTCTGCGTCGGGTCGGGGTAGCCCAGCGGCTGACCGGTCAGCGCGCCCAGCCCCTGCAGTAACAGGGGGTAGTTGAACCGGATCGACGTCGAGGAGGGATCGTTCAGGATTTCCTGTGGGACCGTGATCGGGTCGGTGTAGAGGCCGATGACTGTCACCACGACGGTGGCGACCAGCCCCGCCAGCGGACCGGCGACGCCGATGTCGAACAGCGCCTTCCTGCTGGGGATACGCCCGCGCATCCGGATGACAGCACCCATGGTTCCGATGAGCGACGGGAACGGGATGAAGTACGGTAAACTGGCGTCGACGTCGTAGTAGCGGATCATCACGTAGTGTCCGAGTTCGTGGACCGCGAGCGGTCCGAGGATCGCGAGGGCGAACGGGAGCGCTTCGAGCAACCGGAGCGGGTTCGACTCGATGGCCGACAGCGGAATGTAGTACCAGGTAGTCGCACCGACCAGCAGCGTCGATCCAACCGTGAGCACGAAAAAGAAGAGATTCATCCACGGGACCCCGTCGATGTGGGGCGTCCGGGGTTCGGCGACGAGCACGTACTGTGACTCGACCGGTCCGATCCCCTGCGCGGCCCCGCCGTTCGGCCGTGTCGTATCGGCCGGTTCGACTGTGACGTCGGGCGGTTCGGGGTCGTCGCGAACGGGGTCGGAACGATCGTGGGTCTCGGCCCCGTCACCGTCGCCGTGGCCTGCCGACCCCACCGGACCCAGGTCCGCTTCGACCTGTGCTCGCGTCGACAGCGAGACCGTATAGCCCGCATCGTGAAAGAGCGGCCACAGCTCGCGTTCGAGCGCTTGCGAGGTCGTCAGCGGCGTCCCCAGATAGTAGAGCGTATCGTCGCGGCGCTGCACGTCGTCGACGTGGAACACTGACGCGATGTCGGCGACCGACGGACCGTCCGCCGGCGTGCGACTCTCGGCCATCGGTGCGTCGTAAGTCGTTCCGGGGTATAAATCCCGGGACACGAACCTGCGAGACAAGGGGATGCGTGTGCGTTTCGCGCCCGGCGGGATGGGCCATCGCGGGACGGCCGCCGCAGGCGGGAGCGTTCGTGGGGAACGTCGGATACCGACTCGTCGAGTCGACCGCGTGGATCGGGGTGGAGCGTGGGTCGACCGTGTGGGTCGGGGTGTGCGGGGCGTGTCTGTGCGTGCGGTGCTGGTTCTGTGTGCGTGGGGAACGTGTAGCTGGGGACTATCGGGCCAGTTCGACGCGCCACGTGGTCGCGCTCGTGTACGACCACTTCTCGACTTCGAGGTCCGTCGCGGAGTCGCGGATCTTCACCATCAGCGCGCCGATCTCCTTCGGCGAGAGACCCACGTCGTCCGCGATGAACTTGCTCTTGAAGTACATCTCACCGTCTTCGGCTTTTCCCCTGAGATACGATTTCAGGCGTTCTTCCTTCGTCGGCTCCTCGTTGGAGGGCTGGAGCATCGAACTCATTGTGTCACCTCGACTCTGGCTCAAGACTCCCGCACCCATATAAAGGCAGGAAGCTTCGGTTCGCTTCGAGCCGTTTTAGCCCTGAACGGCGAAAAACGACGACCGGTTCACGTTTCACGACGTTTTTAGATCCTTTTAGACGTTTTATATCTCCTTCAGAGCCGTTCGTACTGGTCACCGAAGGACTGTCGGATCGCCGGTTCGACGACGGGATTTCCGGGCATCCAGCGGCAATACTGTCCGGTTACCGGTGGAGTCACGCGACACACGCGGTGTGGAGGCGGGCGAGCGCGGCGAGGCATTTCCATCGATCGTTCGGGGGTGGTGGGCGTTCGCTACGGCGGAGAGAGCCGAGAGCGACCGGGTGAAAAGATCCGTCGGTTTTCTGGCTCTGTAAAGGTGGGTCCCGGTTTATCAGTGAGGGCCATCACGTCTGACTCGCAATGGGGATTTTCAGTCGCCTCAAACTGCCCGCGTTCCCGCTCCGCGATAGTCTCGACGGTTCCGGCGGCGGTCGTATCCGGGGAGATCCATCATGACTGCAATCGACACGACCGACCTGACGAAACGATACGACGGGACGCTCGCCGTCGACGGCCTCGACCTGTCGGTCCCGGCGGGCGTCGTCTACGGCTTCCTCGGCCCGAACGGCGCGGGCAAGACGACGACGATGCGGATGCTCACCGGGCTCACCCGCCCGACGAGTGGTACCGGGTCAGTGGCCGGTGCCCCCATCACGGACCGCGACGCGCTCCGCCCGCACATCGGCTACCTGCCCGAGGAACCACCCCTCTACGAGCAGGCGACCGCGTACGAACAGCTCGAGTACGTCGCCGGATTACGCGATCTACCGGCAGAGTCGGCGCGCGAACGGATCGACGGGCTCCTCGACGAACTCGACCTGACGGCCGACGCCGGGACGCGGATCGCCGACTACTCGAAGGGGATGCGACAGAAGACCGCCTACGTCCAGGCCGTGCTCCACGAACCCGACGTCGTCTTTCTCGACGAACCGACGTCCGGGCTGGACCCGCGAGCGGCCCGCACGATCCGCGAGATGATCACTGACCTCGCCGATGCGGGGACGACCGTCTTCCTCTCGACGCACATCCTCCCGGTCGTCGAGGAAGTCGCCGATACGGTCGGCATCCTCTACGACGGCGAACTCGTCGCCGAGGACCCGCCCGGGGCGCTCACACAGCGCGCCGAAACCGGCGAGGCACAGACCCTGGAAGACGTGTTCCTCGAACTGACGGCGGCCGACCCCGTCGCGGGCGCGGAGGCGACGGATGGCTGAGCCGGGCTGGCCGCGACACGCGATCGCCGTCGGCGTCTTCGAGTTCCGGCGGTCGGTGCGCGCGCTCTGGGGAGACAAAGCCAGGTTCGGGCTCGTGGCGCTCGGCGTGGTGGTTCCGTCGCTCGTGATGGCTGCCCTGGCGGTCGTCCTCGCCGACGCGATACGCGGCGTCGAGGCGTTTCAGGTTCCCGACGCAGCCCGGGGCTCGATCGCGCTTTTCTGGCTGTTCGACGTGTATCTCGTCGCACAGCGGGTCGTCTCTGCGCGCACCCGTATCGAAGCCGAGTCGCTGGTGCTGACCACAGTCTCGGCGCGAACGGCCGCCGTGGGACTGCTCGTTGCGGAGACGCTCCGGATTGTCGCCTACGCCGGGCTCCCCGCGCTCGTCTTGACCGGTATCGCCGTCTCCCTCCTCGGATCGCCGGCGAGCCTCGTCGTCGTCCCCGTCACAGTCTTCCTGTTCGTGGCGACGGCGGTCGTCGCGGGGTCGATAGTCGGCTACGCGGCGGCGTTACTCGTCGCTACCTCGCGGTTCGTTGCCCGTCACAGGACGGTACTCGGAACCGCCGCCGCGGTGCTCGGGATGGGCGGCTACTTCCTCTTTCTCTACCCGCAGGTCGGCGGCGTGAGTCAGGCCCTCCTGGCGTGGGTCCCGATGGGATGGTTCGCCGACCTCGCTGTCGCCGGGACGCGGTTCGTGGGATCGCCGCTCCTGGCCGGCGGGGCGGTCGTCGCGAGTGTACTCGTCCTCGTCGTCGGTGGTGCCGTCGTCGAACGCCAGACTGTCGCGCTCTGGTTCACCGAGCCTGTGAGTCCCGAGACGAACGACAGTGCGCACGACGGCGCACAGGAAACCGCGCAGACGAAAGGGGGTGGTGTCGCTCCCGAGGGCCCCGGACCCGGAACCAGGACCGGAACCGGATCCCGTGACGATGCACTGGCTGCTGCGGTAGCGCCGCTGACCGTCCCCCGCGTCGTGTCGGACCCCGTTCGGCGCGTCGCCGAGTGGGCGCTCCTGCGAACGCGTCGCGACCCGAACCGACTCACGTTCCTCCTGCTCCCGGTGTTCGCCATCGGGAGTCCGCTCGTCAGCACGGCTGTCCAGTCCGGGTCAGTCGGCCCGCTGGCCGCGCCCCTCTGTGCCGTCGCGTTGCCGTGGCTCGTCGGATCCGTGTTCGCGCTGAACCCGCTCGGCGACGAGGGTGCGGTCTTGCCGGTGACGCTCACGGCTGTCTCGGGCCGACAGTACGTCCGCGGGCTCGCGGTCCCGGGACTGGTCTTCGGTCTCCCGCTCGTCCTCGCTGTGACCGGTCTCGCGGGACTCGTCTCGCCGTACACGCTCGCCGAACGACTCGCGCTGGTCGCGCTGGGCGGGTATCTCACGGTCGTCTCGGTCACGGTCACGCCGGCGGTCGGCATGGCGCTCCCGCGGTTCAGTGCGATCAGCGTCGGTCAGAGCCGGGACGTCCTCCCGCCACGAATGAGCGCCGTCGCGGTCCACGCCGCGCTGACGGTGGTCCCCGGGGGGTTCCTCGCGGCGCTCGTCGTCGCACCTGGCACCGCACAGGGTGTCCTCGCCGGCCTCGTCGGTACCCTCCCGGCGTTCGTGCTGGAATTGATCGGCAACACCAGCGGCGGTGCCCTGACGGCGACGGCCGGAGCGTTCAGCGACGTCGGTGAGGGGATCCGGGCGATTCCGACCGCCCTGCTGCGAACTGTCGGTGGCGCGGCGGGACTGACCGGCGGCGTGCTCGTCTCGGTCCTGCTGTATCGGAACGCCGTGTCCCGGTTCGAACGGTACTCGCCGGCGTGAGTGGCTGAGCGTCCTTGACAATTCTTAAGACGGCATCGTGGTTACCGCGGGGCAATGAGAGTCGTCGTCTCTATCGGCGGGAGCGTCCTCGTGCCGGACCTGAATCCGGAGCGTGTCGGCGCGTACGCGGACGTCATCGAATCACTGGACGCAGCGGGGCACACGCTCGGGACGGTCGTCGGTGGCGGCCGGACCGCGCGGGACTACATCGGGGCCGCTCGCGACCTCGGCGCCAACGAGATCGAACTCGACCAGCTGGGGATCGCCGTCACACGACTCAACGCGCGCCTGCTCGTCGCCGCGCTCGACGACCGGGCGGCACCGACCCCGCCCGAGGACTACGATACCGGCCGGGAGGCGCTCCGGCGAGGGGACATCCCGGTCATGGGCGGCCTCGTCGCCGGCCAGACGACCGACGCGGTCGCGACGGGACTGGCCGAACACGTCGACGCGGACCTGCTGGTGTTTGCGACGAGCGTCCCCGGTGTCTTCGACGCGGACCCGGGCGAGGACCCCGACGCGACGCAGTTCGAGCGGATGACCGCTGGCGAACTCGTCGCGCTGATCGCCGAGTCGGACATGAACGCCGGGAGCAACGTCCCCGTCGACCTGCTGGCGGCGAAGATCCTCCAGCGGTCGGGCATCCCCGCGGTCGTCCTCGACGGGACCGACCCTGCCGCAGTCGGCCGAGCCATCCGCACGGGCGAACACGACGGGACGGATATCGTCCCTGCCGACGGCGACGCCGCCCCCGCCGAGTGGCGTGACTGACGGCGACCGTCGCGGGAACCAAACCCTCTTTGCGGCTACGTCCCTGCGTTCGGGTAGATGGTAGACACGCTCACGTGGGTGCTCGCCGGGCTCCTCGTCTACACGGTGGGCATGATGGCGCTCCGGGCGCGGGGGCTGCTCCCGGAGTCCGTCCGCGTCTCCGGCCCGATCGTCACGCTCCGGACCGGGCGTGGGCGCGCGTTCCTGAACTGGCTCGCGACGCCGCGCCGGTTCTGGCGGGCCTGGGGGAACTTCGGCGTCGGCAGCGCCATCGTCGTCATGGTGGGCGCCGCTGCGGCGGTGTTCCTCTCCGCGGTCGCCGCCGTCCAGCAGCCCGAGCGTACGACGATCCAGAACCCACAGAACGTCCTCGTGATCCCCGGTGTCAACGACTTCCTCCCGCTTGCGGCCGCCCCCGAGATCGTCTTCGGCCTCCTCGTCGGCCTCGTCGTCCACGAGGGCGGCCACGGCCTGCTCTGTCGCGTCGAGGACATCGACATCGACTCGATGGGGCTGGCCTTCTTCGCGTTCCTGCCGATCGGCGCGTTCGTCGAACCCGACGAGGCGAGTCGCAACCGGGCCTCGCGCGGAAGTCAGACCCGCATGTTCGCCGCCGGCGTCACCAACAACTTCTTCGTCACCTTTCTGGCCTTTCTGCTCCTGTTCGGGCCGATTGCGGGGTCGCTCTCCGTCGCCGCGGGCGTCCCGATCGGGAACGCTATCGACGGCGGGCCCGCCGACCGGGCCGGCCTCGGCGAAGGTGACCTCGTCACGCACGTCGAGGGCGAACCGGTCGCCAACTTCTCCGAGTTCGACGACGCGCTCGCCCGGACCGAGGCCCGGTCGGTCGACCTCCGCCTCGGCAACGGCAACACGACGACGCTCAACAGGTCGGTACTGCTCACTCGGGCGGTCCCCGAGCTCATGCCCGGCGTCACGTTGAGTCGTGACCAGCCGACGGTCGTCCAGCGCGTCAACGGGACGAGCGTCCACACCGAACAGGCGTTCTCCGAGGCGATGAGCGACCGTCGAACCGCCGCGATCGAGACCAACCGCGGCAACGCGACGCTCCCGGTCGGCGCCTACGGCAACGTCGAACCGAACGGGTCGCTGGCCGACGAGGGGCTCTCGACCGGGACGGGCCTCCTCGTCATGTCCGTCGGCGGGGAACGGACGCCCGACCAGACCACTTACCAGGGGGTCGTCGGAGGGCTCGACTCCGGTGAGACGGTGACTGTCGTGGCCTACGCGGGCGGAGAACGGGAAACCTACGACGTGACGGTCGGCACCGGCGGGAGCGGGCCGTCGCTCGGCCTGCAGACGCGACCGGGCTACAGCGGGATCACGGTCCTCGACGTCGGCATCAGCGTCTACCCCGCGACCGGGTTCCTCGATTCGCTCGGTGGGTCGAGCGGACCGCTGGGCGGGCTCTTTACCGGCGAGTTCCTCCGGAGCGCGTTCGTCGTCCTCCTGATGCCGTTTTTCAGCGCCATCGCGCCGGGCGAGGCGTACAACTTCGCCGGCTTCATCGACCCCGTGACGAACTTCTACGTCGTCGACGGCGCGCTGGCGTTCCTGGGCGGCGGCGTGTTCCTGCTCGCGAACCTGCTGTTCTGGACGGCCTGGATCAACCTGAACCTCGGACTGTTCAACTGCGTCCCGATGTTCCCGCTGGACGGCGGACACATCCTCCGGACCAGCGCCGAATCGTTCGTCTCCCGCCTGCCCACCGACAACGGCCGCCGGCTCACCTCCGCCGTGACCGCCTCGGTCAGCGTGGTCATGCTCTTCGCGCTCGTCCTCATGGTGTTCGCACCGCAACTCTTCTGAAACGATCCCCGGCTCGTCGGACTCGGCCGTCCAAGCCCGAAACGTTCAGCTGTCGACGTTCGATATCTGGGCCAGTGACTTCCGGAACTCGTGGAGCGTCTCGACTTCGTCGTGGATCGCGTCGATCTCCTCCGACACCGACTGTGCGGTCTCGGACACCGTCGACAGTTCCGCCTCGACGCCCTCGACGCTCTCCCGGAGCTCCGCCAGTTCGCTCTCGAACCCGTCGACGCGGTCTTCGAGGGTCCGCAGGTCGCTCTCGACGCCCTCGACGTCACTCTGTACGTCTTCGACCTCGTTCTCGACCGTCTCGACGTCACGTTCTACCTCGGCGACGCCACGTTCTACCTCGCCGACGTCGCCTGCCACCTCCTCGAGTTCCGTCTCGACCCCGTCGATGGCCGCGTCGTGTCCGTCGACCCGGTCTTCGAGCGCGTCCAGGTCCTGTTCGGCGTCGTCGAGTCCGCCCTCGAGGCCGTCGACGGCCGCTTCGAGGGTTCCGACCTCGGCTTCGACGTCGTCGAGTGCCTCGTCGATGCGGTCGACGCTCTCGTGGACCTCCGCCAGTGCGTCCTCGCGGTCCTCGGGGACGGACTCGACCTCCGACCGGACCGCATCCAGTCGCCGGTCGAGGTCGTCGAGGTCGCTCTCGATCCCCTCGATGACCGCGTTCCCGGTCCCACGTTCGTCGATGAGCGGTTCGAGCGCCGAGGCGTACGCGCCGAACTTCTCGACGCGCGCCGTGAGTCGGTCGAGTCGTACCTCGAAGCGCCTGGCGACGTCGGCGTCCCCGCCCGACGCCTCGTTCGGCGCTTCGTCGGCGGTGCCACCGCGCGTCAGTTCCGCGGGGACCTCGCCCGTTCCGTTGCCAGCCGTCCCGGCGGGCTCGTCGACTGCCGCGTCCGCCTCGACAGCGTCGACAGCATCGACGTGCTCCTCGGCGGATCCGTCGTCCGGACCGGGGCGTTCGTCCACGTCCGGTCGGACGTCCGCCTCCGCCGATGCATCGCTCGCGTCCGGCGAGTGTCCGTCGCCCGTCTCCGTCGGAGGGGAGTCGCTGGTTCCGTGACTGTCGGGACCGTGGCCGTCGGGGCCCTGGCCCTCGGGGCCGTGCCCGTCGGCCTGTAACTCGCTGTCGGCCGGCGGGGCGTCGACGGCGCCAGCGTCCTCGCCGAAGAGTCCCGGCAACGGCGCTACCGGGCCGGCCTGCCCGCCCGCATCATCCACTGATTCCTCGGTCCCGGGAGGGTCAGCCGACTCGATGCGCTCGATCGTCGGCGCGCTCCACCGGACCTCGGCGACGGGTTCCGACGGGACGATCCCGTACTGGACCCGCACCGCCTCGTCGGTGACTGTCTGGATAACCGATACCTTTCCCTCGGATATCTCGCCGCCCTCGGGGGCCTCGCCGGGCCTGAACGCGACGTCGTCTATCGGGAAGTACTTCGGGAGTTCGTCGACGAGCCGGACCTCGACCGGTCCCTCATGCCGGGAGTCGATCTCGAAGGTTCCCTGGATACCCGCATCCGTACACAGTAGTTCTCGCTCGACGGTCACCCCGTCCCTCGAAACCGCTTTGACGTCCTCGTGGTACACCTCTTCTGACATATCCCTCACCCGTGGCATATACATCCGTCTCGAAGCGCATCAATGTATTGTCCGTTCGTGGCGAACACTCCGGGTCGACCGGCCGTGCGCTCACCCCACCGGCGTATCGACCGCTACCGCTACCGCTACCGTTGCCGGTGCCGAATCCGGTGGACGCTGTCGGAACGTACGAGAGTTTCGACACTGATCAGCTATTCTGTGCATTCTGTACGGAATATCGGAATTATACTGGACGTTACGATATATTCGAAGAGTATTCCGAAACATTCATGTGTATATTCGACGAACAAACGAACATGAGTGTCGAGATGAGGTCGAACGACGGCCGGTCGGTACCGGGTGGCGAGACTGTCGCGGCGGTCGACGAGATCGACGGTCGACCCCACCTCGTCGTCGCGGACATCTCGCGTGACGACGCCTGGATTGCAGTCACGGAGTCCGCGGCGGCCCCCGTCGAGGAGTGGGAGTAGCGGGATCGGAGACCGCGGGCGCAAGGCTTTAGCAGGAACCTGCTCCTACGCGGGAGTATGGTGACGTTTCTCTCGGGCGGGACGGGGACGCCGAAGTTGCTCTCGGGGGCCGACGACGTGTTTCCCCCGTCGGAGACGACCGTCGTCGGCAACACCGGCGACGACGTCGAGATCGCCGGCCACCTCGTCTGTCCCGACGTCGACACCGTCCTCTTTCTGCGCGGGGGCGTCCTCGACCGCGAGACCTGGTGGGGGATCGACGGCGACACCGCCGCAACCCACGAGGAACTCCTCGCGCTCGCCGACCGCGCCGGACTCGACGGCGGCCCTCGCTATCTCCCCGACGACCGCCAGACCGCCGGGCGGCGACTCGCGCGCTGGCGGCGTTTCTCCGGCGTGGCCGAGTTCATGCACATCGGCGACCGCGACCGCGCCGTCCACCTCACCCGAACCGGCCTGATCGACGAGGGTGCGACGCTGACCGAGGCCACCCGGCGACTGGCCGACGCGTTCGATCTCGACCTCGACCTGCTCCCGATGAGCGACGACCCCGTCGCGACCATCGTCCACACCACCGAGGGACCGATGCACTTCCAGGAGTTCTGGGTCGCTCGCCGGGGCGAACCCGCCATCGACGGCGTCGAGTTTCGGGGGGGTGAGGACGCCACGGCGACGGCTCCGGTCCTCGACGCCCTCGAAGACCCCGTCGTCGTCGGCCCCTCCAACCCCATCACGAGTCTCGGGCCGATGCTCGCACTCGACGGCGTCCGCGAGGCGCTGGCCGAGACCCCGGTCGTCGCCGTCTCCCCGTTCATCGGCCACCGGGTCTTCTCCGGTCCGGCCGACGACCTGCTGGCCGCCGAGGGGTACGACCCCAGCACCGCCGGCGTCGCCGCGGTCTACGACTTCGCCGACGCGTTCGTCCTCGACGACGCCGACGGGACCGACCTCGACAGACCGGTCGTCCGGACGGACACGGCGATGGACGACGCCGACGACGCCGCCCGTGTCGCCCGCGCCGTCGACGAGGCACTGGAGGTGGTCTCGTGAACGAGCGACGCGACGCGAGCGACAGCCGCGCGCGAAACGACGACCGGGCACGGGAAGTTCCGCCGTTCGAACCCCGTCTGGCGGCGGCCAGCCTCAGCGGCCAGTCCGACGCCGCCTGGGCGCGAGCGGCCGCTTCCCACGTCGGTGCCGCCGTTCTCGGGGGGATCGCCCTCGACGAACCGACGCGGGCGGCCGCCCGGGAACTGGTCGCCCGCGACCGCGAGGAGTTCCTCCCCGAGGACCCGGTGACGTTCGTGGACGACCAGCTCGCCGCTCTCGCCGACGCGCCGCTCACGCCGGGGTTCAACGTCCGTGCAACCTCGCCCGCGCCCGTCCGGGAAGTCGCCGCGGTCTGTGCCGACCGGGACGCGGTCGTCGAGGTCAACGCCCACTGCCGCCAGGAGGAGATGTGTGCCGCCGGTGCCGGCGAGTCGCTGTTGCGGGACGGCGACCGCCTCTGTACCTACGTCCGCGCCGCCGCCCGGACGGGCGCGACTGTCAGCGTCAAAGTCCGGACCGAAATCGAGGGTGTCGACCTGCCCGACCTCTCCCGGCGACTGGCCGACGCCGGCGCGGATATCCTCCACGTCGACGCGATGGATTCGGAACCGGTCGTCGGCGACGTTGCCGACGCGACGGACGCGTTCGTCCTCGCGAACAACGGGGTTCGCGACCGAGCGACCGCCGAGGAGTACCTCGCGCTGGGTGCGGACGGCGTCAGCGTCGGTCGGCCGAGCGACAATCCAACAGTGCTCCGGCGGGTCGCGGCGGCCGTCACCGACTGGTTCGAACGCCCGGAACGGGAAACGATACCCGCCGGATCCGGGGCAGGAGCAGCGACCGATGACGGCGGCGGAGATGGAGGCGGAGGCGGAAGCGGAAGCGGAGGACTGGACCCGTGAGAACGACCGCCGAGAACGCGGAGCTGGCGCTCTTGCTGGAGGTCGCAGGCACGCCGAAACCGGGCAACGTCGACCGCCATCGCGAGTACCCGGACCTGCGCTTCGAGCAGTTCCTCGCGGGAGCAGTCGGCGCCCGCGGCGGCTTCGAACTGGCCGCCGACGGCGAGCGCCTCGGGGCGGCGTTCCGGACCGCAGTCGAGGGGATGAGCGACCAGCGCGGCGGCAACACGCAGTTCGGCGCGATACTGCTGACGACGCCGCTCGTCGCGGCCGCCGGTCGCGGCGACCTCTCCCCGGACGGCGCGTCGAAAGTCGTGAGCGAGACGACCGTCGCGGACGCCGCGGAGTTCTACCGGGCGTTCGAGGCCGTCGACGTCGCGGTCGACGAACCACCGGACGGGATGGAACCGCTCGACGTCCGTCGGGGGAGCGAGGCCGTCCCCGCCCTCGAAGAACGCGAACTGACGCTCGGGGACGTGATGGACCGGTCTGCCGAGCACGACGGCGTCGCCCGCGAGTGGGTCGGCGGCTTCGAGCGGAGTTTCGCCGCAGCAGACGAGTTCGTCGCGGGTGAGGGACCGGTCGCGGACCGCGCCGCCGACGTCTTCCTCGACCTGCTCGCCGACGGGGTCGATACGTTCGTCGCCATCCAGCACGACCGGGAGACGGCCGAACGAGTGACCGAGCGCGCGAGGGCGGCCCGCGAGGGCGAGATCGATCCGGAGGACCTGGCCGAGGAGTTCGTCGCCGAAGGGATCAACCCGGGGACGACAGCTGATATCGTCGCTGCGGGGCTGTTCGTCGCGCTGGAACGGGGGCTGGACGTGTGACGAGCGGCGTGAGCAGCGGCGGAGACGAGTGGCCGGTTTCGCTTCGCGGCGTCACCGAGTCAGTCGTGACGACCCGGGGCCCGAACGGGCGCTGGAACGTCGCGGCGCTCGGCTTGCACGCCCCAGGAGAGGAAGGAGACGCGGTCACTGCTCGAACGTACGGCCGGACGCGAACCTGGCGTAACTTCCGCGAGCGCGGCGCCGGCTACGTCCAGTTCACCAGCGACCCCGTCGATTTCACCGAAGCGGCACTCGGCGTCCGCGAGGAGGACGACCCGGTCCTCGCGAGTGCGGACGCCTGGGCGCGTGTAGAGGTACGGGAAGTGGACGGTTCGGAAAGGGACGCCACACGGGACGGCGATACCCGGATCGTCACCTGGGAACTCGACCCTATCGAGGCCGCCGTCGAGCGCGAGACGGTGCCGACGACCAACCGCGGTTACGCCGCCGTAGTCGAGGTGACGGTCGCCGCTTCGCGACTGGACCTCGACGCCTACGACGAGACCAGGCTCCGGGAGCGACTCGCGTACTTCGCCGGGGTCGTCGAGACGTGTGGTGGCCCCCGCGAGCGCGAGGCGCTGGCCCGGGCCGAGGAACTCGTCGGCGAGACGTTCTGAGTTCGGACAATTGACATCCACCTCCGCGTGAACGCGGAGGAATCCCGACCGCAGTTGGGATATTACGGTTTGCAGTCTCCCACTTGTGCCTGCGGTTGGAATCCGCTGGACAAGTCGTACAGGAAGACTCCGGGCTGTGCCAACCAGCCGGTACTCCTATCTTCGTCCAAACTGGTCGAAGACTCGGAGTTACTTTGATTCAAGTCGAGACGAATGTTCTCCGCCCCGTTCACGTCAGCGTTGAACGCATCGTCGTGTTCCCCACACACGTACAAGCCACGCTCAACACGCTGACTCTCGTCTTCTCTACCGCACACACAACACGTCTTGCTCGTGTCGCGCTCAGATACTTCCACGACTTCGATGCCTTCGACCTTCGCCTTGTAGATGAGAATCGACGTGAAGCGATCGAACGCCCATCCATGCAAGTCGAGATTGCCGTGTTTGCCCCAATTCTTCGACTCACCGGTATCCTCCTCACGAACACCCGCGAGTTTGCCGATGTTAATCCGCCCGACTTCCTTCTCGACACATCGTTCTACGATGTGTTTCGCCAAGGAGTGGAAGAAGTGGGTGCGGCGCTCCGACCACTTGTGGTGCAACCGAGTAGCACGTTCGCTCCCTGAGTCAGTACACTTGGCGATTTCCTTCGGGAAGTAGTAGCCGTCCTGTTTCAATCGGTTGCCGGGGTACAGGTCGGCGTCCTCGGTGCTGTACGCGACCGCCGCGAAGTTGCAGATGCCGAGGTCAACACCCGCTGTTTCGATGCCGGGTGCGTCGGGCGTCTCGATCTCGTCTTTGCAGACGAAGTGGAGTTCCCACCGTTCGTTCTGTTGGTCGTAGACAGCGCGAACTTGTTGCAGGTTCTCGACGGTGACCCCGGGTCGTGTCTCGTATTCGACAAGGATGTATTCCCACGCTTTCGGGTGTTCCTTGTGATTCGCGCCTTTCGAGAGTCGGACACGGTTGTTCTTGGTGTCGTGCTTGATGCCGTTTTGCTTCCACGTTACCGTGCTTCGAGGGTGTTCTTCGTGAACCCGATTGCCGTGGTCGTCATAGTAGTTTTTCTTGCGGTAGCCGGGTGGATTCGCTCGATTATCGGACTTCCTCTTGCCGTACCACGAGTTGAAAGCTTCAGCGAGTTCCTCCAGAACGCGCTGACTGGACTGACTATGCAGTCCCTTGTATGTGGTGTGAGTCTTCAACTCGTCTTTGAGGTCGCCGTGGTCAGGAATCTCCCCAGTTTCCTCCCACACGTTGCGGGAGTGGTAGTTGGCGACGTTCCAGAGTTTGCTGGCGCTCCACCCGTGACGGTCGAGCGGGTCCTCTACCTGTGCATGGTTGAGGATTGTCGCCCGGTATGTACGGTGGACTTCCAGCAATTGGAACGTCTGTATAATTGCTTATATTTGCTTCTCTTGTAAAAGTTCGGATTGAGAACGTGGAATATCCGGTACTGCTATAGACGGAGGATTGTGGAGTGGGTTGTCGGATTCATCCCGCGCCTAAACGCGCGGGTATTCTCCTTGCTCTTTATAACTGGGCGTAAGTGTGTCGTAGAATCGGTCACACGAGAGTGTGTAGTTGCCGCTCGCTGCGCTCGCGGTCCGAGCGAGTGTGGCACTGAGACCGCCAGGTCTCCCAAAGCACGAGCGACGTGGCCGGCACCAGCCCCTGCGACCGAGGGCGGCGGTCACTCACGGTCCGCCCTACCGTCGCGCCAGTACAGGACTAGCCGCACCGGGAGAGCCGTGAGACACGCCGCGAGTGTCGAGAGGACGGTCCACGTCGGCAGGAACCGCAACAGCCCCTGCATCGCCATGATGAACACGAAGAGCACGACGAACCGTCGCCGGAAGTCGTCCCAGAACCCCCGGACCCGCTCGCTCTCGACTGAGAGGTAGACGAGGGCGACGCCGAGAAGTCCGCCGAGCGCCAGCGACCCCACGAGGGTTTCGGTCGTCGGGTCGACGTCGACGAAGAACGGGTCGAAGACCGCCAGCGCACCGAACACGAGCACACAGAGCAGTATCCAGCCGAGTTCGTACAGGAGGCCGGGTCGCGAGTCGGGGCCGTTCCAGCTGTCGGGGAGGGCGAACATCGCCCGGGAGTTCGGCCCAGCGACACAAAACGATTCGTCTCCGCTGTCATCCGCCGTCGCCCGCGGACAACTGCACCGAGACGTCGCCGGAACTATCGTCGAAACTCGCCAGTTCGACCGGGTTCTCCAGGTCGGCCCCGTCGGCGAACAGCCAGCGGTCGATGCCGGTCCGTTCCATGGTCGTGCCATCGACGGTCGCCGTTGCGCGGTGGCGTATCTCGACGTCGAACGCCTCGCCGAGCACTCCGAGAGCGCCGCCGTCGGTCCGGTCACTCGGCCAGTTCCAGAGCGCGGTTTCGGGGCCGTCGAACGCCCCGTCCGGCGTCGTGTAGGGGACGGCGTTCGGCGGCCCGTCCTGAACCAGCCACTCGTACCCCTCGACGCCCTCGAACGTCACGGGTGCCACGCCGTCTGCGTCGGCCTCACTGCCGGCATCGCCGTGGACCACTACGAGGCTGCGCTCGTCGGCTGCCGTGTCCCGGTAGACGAACGTGACCGTCGCGTCGTTCTCGGTGAGTTCGTCGGGAACGTTCGCGCTGCGGTTCCCCTCGCTGTCGAAGCCGTAGAACTCCTCGATGGACCCGTCGCTCTCGACTGGCGCCACGCAGTGAGTCGACCCGTCGGGGCCCGTGAGAGTGACCTCTCCGGATTCACACCCGTCGTCGCTCCCGCCACCCCGACAGCCTGCGAGCCCGACCACCGCGCTCCCACCGAGAAGGTGCAGAAGACGACGGCGGGACGGTCGCTCGGTCATCGTACTGTCCCCCGGACAGTGTGAGCCAGAACTGTCTCTGCCCCTCGATGTCCTGTCGGGGACGGTCCGCCGAGTGGTACCGAGTGGCGACTCTGATGCGGACTGTGTCGTAACTCGATACTGCTATGCTGTCGCATGACCTTCCTTTCAGCTTCCCGATATTTATAGGTTAAGTGTACCAATCACGGCGGCATCTCCGCACAATACTCGGGGAAACGATCGAAAAACGGCCAGACTGTGCCGCTCAGAGCAGGTCTTCGACGTTCGCGGCGACTTCGTCGGGGGTGTCGCCGACCGGGACGCCCGCACCTTCGAGTGCGCTGATCTTCGACTCCGCAGTACCGGTACCGGACCCGGAGACGATAGCGCCGGCGTGACCCATCCGCTTGCCCGGCGGGGCCGTCCGCCCGGCGATGAAGCCCGCGACGGGCGTGGTCATGTACTCGTCGATGTACTCCGCCGCTTCCTCCTCGTCCTCGCCGCCGATCTCGCCGCACATCACGACGGCGTCGGTGGCGGGGTCCTGCTCGAACAGCGCGAGCGCCTCGACGAACGAGGTCCCGATGATCGGGTCGCCGCCGATGCCGATGGCCGTCGACTGGCCCAGGCCGCGCTGGGTGAGGTTATCGACGACCTGGTAGGTCAGCGTGCCCGACCGCGAGACAAGCCCGACGTTCCCGGCCGAGAAGATGTTGCCCGGCAGGATGCCGAGTTTCGCCTCGCCCGGCGTGATGAGACCGGGGCAGTTCGGGCCGACGAGGTAGGTGTCGGTCTCCTGGAGGCGGCGGTTGACCCGCGCCATGTCCTGGGTAGGGATGCCCTCGGTGATGGCGACGATCAGGTCGAGGTCGTCGACGCCCAGCGCCTCGAAGCAGGCGTCACCGGCGAAGGCGGGCGGGACGAACACGACCGAGGCGTCGGCGTCTTCTGCCTCGACGGCGCCCTCGACGGTGTCGTAGACGGGGACGCCCGCCACTTCCTCCCCACCCTTGCCGGGGACGGCGCCGGCGACGACGTTCGTGCCGTACTCGATCATCTGTTCGGTGTGGAAGCGGCCCTCGCCGCCCGTGATGCCCTGGACGACCACGCGCGTGTCGTCGTCGACGAGGACGCTCATTGGTCTACCTCCTCGATGTCAGCGGCGTCACCGGCGTAGCCGACGGCGCGCTGGACGGCGTCTTCGAGGGTCTGTTCGACGGTCACGAGGTCTTCGTTGAGGATCTCCATGCCTTCTGTGGCGTTCGTACCTGCCAGCCGGACGACGACGGGTTTGGGGATCTCGTCGAACTGTCCGAGCGCCTGGTTGATGCCCCGCGCCACCTCGTCGCCGCGGGTGATGCCGCCGAAGATATTGAAGACGACGGCGTCGACGTTCTCGTCGGAGAAGACCATGTCGAGCGCGTTGGCGATGCGGTCGGCCTTCGCGCCGCCACCGACGTCGAGGAAGTTGGCGGGGGATCCACCGTAGTGGTCGACGAGGTCGAGCGTCGTCATGACGAGACCGGCGCCGTTGCCGATGATGCCGACGTTGCCCGACAGGCGGACGTAGTCGAAGCCGTACTCGTCGGCCTTCCGTTCGAGTTCCGTCTCCGAGAACTCCCCTTCCTCTTCCATCTCCGCGAGGTCGGGCTGGCGGAACAGCGCGTCCTCGTCGACGTTGAAGACTGCGTCCGCGGCGATGACTTCGTCGTCTGCGGTGACCATCAGCGGGTTGATCTCGGCGTCGGCGCCGTCTTTCGCGTCCCAGAGGTCGTACAGCGTCGTGAGGATGCTCGCGACGTCACGGGCGAGATCCCTGTCGACGCCGGCGTCGTAGACGGCCTTGCGGGCCTGGTAAGGGTGCATACCGAACGCCGGGTCGACGTGCTCGCGCGCGATGGCGTCGGGGTCTTCCTCGGCGACCTCCTCGATGTTGACGCCGCCACGGGTCGAGACCATCGCGACGGGCTTGCCCTCGCCACGGTCCATCGTGACGCCGACGTAGAGTTCGTTCACGAAGTCGACGGCCTCCTCGACGAGGACGCGTTCGACGGTAAATCCCTTCAGGTCCATCCCGAGGATGTCTTCTGCGGCCTCGCGGGCCTCGTCGGCGTCGTCGGCGAGGATGATCCCGCCGGCCTTGCCGCGCCCGCCGACGTGAACCTGTGCCTTGACCGCGACCGGGTAGCCGATCGACTCGGCGGCCTCGACCGCTCCGTCGACGGATTCGGCCAGCTCGGCGGCCGGCGTCGGGATCCCGGCCTCCGAGAACACCTCCTTCGCCTGGTACTCGTGGAGTCTCATTTTTGACGTACCCGGTAGTTTCGGCGTCCCCCGGTTAGAACTATCGAAATACCTGGGACGACACCACCCGAACAGTGAGGCGACGCCGGTTTCCCGGGGACACGCGTCAACCGGAAGCGAACGCGCCGGTCCATCCGACCGAAGTCGGCGGGCCCGAACTGCTCCGAACTCTCTCGTTCCCCGGACGCACCCCACCCGAGAATCGATTCTGATAATCCCCCCACAAGATATTTGTGTTAGGCCAGTCCACCATCAGGTGCAGCACAGACGCAGTGTCTGTACCCCCATCCCCACCCACCCACCCACCCACCACTCTCTCTTCGACGCAAAACCGCGTAGCAACAGGTGTGTGGCGGACGGACGCTCGTGACACCACTGACGCGCAAGCGACGCGAGTTTTTTGCCCGCTGGGGCCCCGACCAGGACCATGAACGTCGACGCGGTGACGGACGAGGCCGTCGAGGCAGTCGCCGAAGCGATCCGGGAGGCCGACAGCGTGGTCGCACTGACGGGTGCCGGCGTCAGCGTCGCCTCGGGCGTCCCGGCGTTCCGGGGGGCGTCTCCGGACGACGTCGCCACCGGGAACGTCTGGGACCGACACGACCCCGCCGACTTCCACCGGCGGCGCTTCGACGCCGACCCGGCGGGCTTCTGGGCCGACCGGCTCGACCTGCGCGAGACGATGTACGGCGAGGATGTCGAACCGAACACCGTCCACGAGGCGTTCGCGCGCATGGAGGGGGCGGGACACCTCGACATGCTCGTGACCCAGAACGTCGACGGCCTCCACGCCGCCGCGGGCTCGAACTCTGTGGTCCCCCTCCACGGCCGTAGCGACCGGACCGTCTGTGACGACTGCGGGCGACGCGAACCCGCCGACCCGGTCTTCGAGCGCGTCCGTGAGGGCGAGCGCCCGCCGACCTGCGACTGTGGCGGCGTCTATAGACCCGACGTCGTCCTCTTCGGCGAACCCCTCCCCGACGGGCCGCTGGAGCGCGCCCAGCGAGCGACGCGGCGGTGTGACGTCTTCCTCGCGGTCGGGTCGTCGCTGACGGTCCGCCCCGCGTCGCTACTACCCGAGATCGTCGCCGAGGCGGATGCGACGCTGGTCGTCGCGAACCTGGAGGAGACACCTGTCTCGGAGACCGCCGAGTACGACCTGCGGACGGACGTGGCCGACCTCCTGCCGCGGCTCGCGGCGAGGCTATAGAACTAGACGTCGTCCGGCCGGAGCGGTGCTACAGCCCGATCCCTGGTGGCGTTACAGCTCGACGCCGCTGGGGATGAGACTGTGCTGGCGCAGGAGGTTGCCCTCGTCGTCGTAGACGAGCAGTGTCTCCTTCTCGTAGGCGGCCGCCTCTTCCTCGCCCTGTCGGACGACGACGCGATAGCAGGCCCCGCGGCCGTCCGGGCCGTCGCGAGCGCTCTCGACGAGGTCGAGCACCGGCCCCGCTTCCGTGTTCACTTCGAGGACGAACTCCCCTGTGACGCGGTTACTGAGGCTGAACACCCCGCTGGCCCCGTCCTCGTCGACCGGTGTCTGGAGGCGGTAGGCGACGTCGACGCGGTCGGCACCGAGTCGCTCGCCCGCCGTCGTGACGAGGCGCTCGCCGAGCTGGTCGGCCGACTGGTCGACTGTGAGCACCGCCGTCGGCAGCTGGTCCCCGTCCGGGTCGTCGTAGCGGACATCCAGAGTGACGTAGTCGCGCCTCATTCGCTACTCGCCCCTATGGCACGGTCAGGCATGAACGTAACGCCAGGGCGGGTGATTTGCCAGTGGGTATCCAGTTGCCCGCCACCGCACCCGATCGAGCCGGTAGTTTTTATACTGCGCCCGTCGCCGGTCGTTGTGATGGCGTGGGTCCGCTCCGAGTACGCCGGCGAACTGGCCGTCCTCTCCGTGTGGCTGACCGCCCTGTTGCCGTGGTCGGTCTCGTATTTCAACGAGCCTATCGGCGGTCAGGACGTCACCGTGATCAACATCCGGTTCCTGTTCTTCCAGTTTCACTACCTGTTCGGGATCTCCTTTGGCGAGCAGACTCTCGGCGACCTCGTCCAGTTCGTCCCCGAGATCCCGGGATTCGTCCCCGAAAATCAGGTTCTCGAGGGGCAGATCTGGCTCGCCGGTGCCGTCCTCTTCGCGGCGCTTCTCCTGGTGAGTATCGTCTACTACGCGCGTGAAGACGCTCTCACCGAACTCGTCCCGGTCGACCTCGTTCGACTGTTCGGCGGCGTCTTCGCCGTCCTCGCGGTGGTGTTCAGCGTCGCCGTCGTCATGTTCTTTCCACACCAGATCACGGTCCCCGTCGGGACGCTGTTCATGTGGGTCTTCGCCGTCGTCCTGCTCCGCATCGACCGTACCTGAAATCGAGTATTTCCGGCGCGTTGGCCTCCTATTGTCCCCTGAATCCGCTTTCCCGACGCTGTAACTTCGTCTCGATTTCGAGAATGTTGGCGAAAGGTTTAAATACTTGTCGGACTAACTTGTACTCACAGAGAGCGGCGCCGGATTGTTAAGGCTATTGCCCTCGGCAAGCCGCCAGGAGCACCCAAATGAGCGATACGACGATACACACAGCGACCGACGAGCGACTCGGCGAGCGACCCGAGTCGACGGAACGGACGAACGAACACGAGGTGGAGGCAGAGACGGAGACCGAGGCCGAATCGGAGCGGGTCTGCCCGGAGTGCGGTGGCGACCTCGTCACCGACGGCGCTCGCGGCGAGACAGTCTGTGGCGACTGCGGGCTCGTCGTCGAGACCGACGAGATCGACCGCGGCCCCGAGTGGCGGGCCTTCGACTCGGCCGAGCGCGACCGCAAGTCCCGCGTGGGCGCGCCGACGACGAACATGATGCACGACAAGGGGCTGTCGACGAACATCGGCTGGCAGGACAAGGACGCCTACGGCAACGCGCTGTCCTCGAGCCAGCGCCAGCGGATGCAGCGCCTCCGGACCTGGAACGAGCGCTTCCGGACGCGCAACTCCAAGGAGCGCAACCTGAAACAGGCGCTGGGCGAGATCGACCGGATGGCTTCGGCGCTGGGCCTCCCGAAGAACGTCCGGGAGACCGCCTCCGTGATCTACCGCCGCGCGCTGGAGGACGACCTCCTCCCGGGCCGGTCGATCGAGGGCGTCGCCACCGCGGCGCTGTACGCCGCTGCCCGTCAGGCTGGCACTCCGCGCAGTCTCGACGAGATCGCCGCCGTCTCCCGCGTCGAAAAGATGGAGCTGACCCGGACCTACCGCTACGTGGTGCGCGAACTCAAACTGGAGGTCCAGCCCGCCGACCCCGAGAGCTACGTCCCGCGGTACGTCTCGGACCTGGACCTCCCTGACGACGTCGAACGTCGCGCACGCGAACTGATCGACGCCGCCCGCGAGGCGGGTGTCCTGAGCGGGAAGAGCCCGGTCGGGATCGCCGCGGCCGCAGTCTACGCCGCCGCCCTGCTCACCAACGAGAAGGTGACCCAGAGCGAGGTCAGCGAGGTGGCCGACGTCTCCGAGGTGACTATCCGCAACCGCTACAAGGAACTCCTCGACGCCGAGGGTGCTCGCGCGCCCTGACCGCCAGGCCAGCGTTCCCTTTCTCTCGACCACGTTCTCGGCACCGCCCGCTGGATGGGAACAAACCTTTTCACCACCCGCTACCTTGTGTGTTACTCACAACCATGGTCGAAGCGTTCGTTCGGTTGCTCTGTCCTGAATGTGGGAAACACTGGGAGTCGACGCCCTCCGACCTGCCCGGTCCGAAGCGTGTCTTTCACTGTCCCGGGTGTCACGCGAGCCGGCGACTCGCCGAATTCACGCGGACCGAACGGGACCTGGAGACGTTGCGGACGCTGAGCTAGCGGAGTTACCCGCTGCAGCGTGCCGGCTTACCCGCTGGTGGGCGAGCGTGCGCCACAGGCCTCACACCGGAGCAAGAGCGCACCCTGGTCGCGCTCGAAGTGCGTGTCGGGCAGGCCACACTCCGAGCAGAGGACGAACTCGTCGGTGTAGGCTTCGAGCGCCTCGTGGATGCGGCGCTGGCCGAACTCGCCGGTGAGCCGGGCGCGCCCGCTCTCGTCGATGTGCCCGCTGGTCCCGAGTTCGTTCTGGAGGAACTTCATGACGTGTTCGTCCTCGCGGCCGAGCGTGTCGACTGTCGACTGGAAGTTCTCGTAGACGCTGACGTTCCCCTCCTGGCGGACCTGCGGGTCGGGCAGCTCGAACCGGTCCGAACTCCCCTCGATGTCCGGGGTCTCGTCGAGTGCCCGGTCTAGCATGTCGTCGTAGTCCATACCGAGTGGGAACCGGCCGACGGACAAAAGCCTTTCAACCTGGCGGGGGCGGGACGCCGCTTCCCTGCTGGCCGCGACGGTGGAACGGGGGGGACAGCGGGAACGGGGAGACGCCGGAGAACGGATCTATCACGGTTTTTCGGCCGAATATCGGGGGCGTGTGTTAACGCGACTCAGGATACTACTATAACCCTCCAGTGGTAACGGATGGATGACCATGAAAAAGCAGGAGCTCATTCACCTGCACGGCCTGCTTGCTCAGGTGGAGAATCACTACGAGATGGACACCGGAAACGAAGTGACACACGAGGAGTACACGTCACTCGGGGTACAGCCGACGTCCATCCACAAATCGAAGACCGACCACAAGAACGCTGTTTTTGCGCTGGCGAAGGGTATCACGTCCGAAATGGAGACGGAGACGCGCGAGCGCGTTCCGGCTTCTGCTGACTGACGCCACCGACGGCGCCGGTACAGTCGTTGCATTCATACTACACAGCCGCGGGTCCGTTCTCGGATTGTCAGTGTTGAACGCGAAGCCCGGTTCACGGGGAACGACTTCGTCGAAGCCGCATTCGCTCCGGAGAGGACGACTGTGTCTCGAGAAGGGATACGGAGTCGAGTGGCGATGGGAGAATCGAACGGCGTCGGGTGTGATATCGAGGCCGAACCGGGCGCTCACTCGTCGATGAGCTCTTCGAACTCCGGGAGGACTTCGTCGTCCTCGTCGCCGGGTTCGTCGTCGTTCGGGTCCGCAGTCGTCGTGTCGTCGTGATCGCCAGGGTCGTCGGAGCCGCCGTCGGCGCTTTGCTCGCTCGCGCTATCTTCGTCGTCGTCCGCCTCATCATCGTCGTCCTCGTCGTCGTCGACGAGTTCCTCGATCTCGAGGACTTCGAGGGGGATGTTCTCCAGGCGCTGACCGATCTCCTTGCGGGCGATCCGCGCGGCGTGTTCCTCGCGCTCGACGTTGAAGACGGTCATCTCCAGTTCCAGAGCGACCAGACTCTCGTCGGCGGCGATGAACGCGGGTTCGAGTTCCTCCCCGCAGTGGGGACAGGACCGCTCGCCCATGTTTATCTCGACGTAGTTGAGGTCCGGGTTGAGCATCTCGCCGGTCTTCGAGATGGCGATCCGGACCGCCTCGTCGGCCGTTTCGACGTCGTAGACGGGCACGGCGGCCTCGACGACAACCCGACAGTCCATGTCACACGATTTGCGTGCCAGCGATATGAAGGTTGGCCCACCACCGAGGTCGGGACGGTCTCCATTCGGGCCGTGAGTCGACCCGACAGGCGAGAATCGGACCCGAGAGACCCACAAGAGTCTTGCCGGCCCCCCGGATTTCTGGGTGTATGGTGGAATTCGGCCTCCAGCAGATCGGGCTGGAACTGGGCACGGGCGCGGTCATCGGCGGCCTCATCGGGTTCGCCGCGAAGAAGGTGGCGAAGGTGATCGCGGTGCTCGTCGGGGTCCAGCTGGCGGTGTTCAAGTTCCTCGAATCCCGGAACATCCTGGTCGTCGACTGGGAACGGCTCTCGGCAGGGCTGATAAACGCCAGCCGGACCGCAACCGACGCTGCGACCGCAAACCAGCCCCCCAGCCTCCTCGCGAGTCTGCTCTCGGTGATCCCCGTCAGCGCCGGCTTCACCGGCGGCTTCCTCGTCGGCTTCAAACGCGGGTAGTCGCGCCCCGACGTGTCATCGAATCCTTCGCAAACCCGCTTGGCTCGTTCGTGAACAATATGTCCGGGCGACGAACGCAACGCTCGCTTGCAAGCGTTAAGTTCGTCGCAAAATCGAACACTATCCGAGTAAACCCCTGATATTCGACAGTTTCGCCCATCGCTCCGATAGCCGGTGAACCTTTCGGGTCCGGGGGCGAACGGTCGGTCGTGATCGTCGTCGACCTCGGGGACCGCTACCAGTTCGTCACCCAGCCCGACCACGCCGAGCTGGCGGGACAGTTCGCCGACCACTGGGGCGGGGACGTCGACCGCCCGGCCCCCTTCGAGTCGCTCGCCGTCGCCGCGTATCTCCACGACGTCGGCTGGGAGGCCTACGACCGCCGACCGCGACTCGACGACGACGGCGAACCGGTGGACTTCCGCGGGATGCCCGCCGACCCCTGGGTTCCCCTCTACGAGGAAGGAATCGACGCCGTCGTCGACCTCGACCCCTACGCGGGATTGCTCGTCTCGCTCCACGGCGCCGGCCTCCGCAACCGGCGGTACGGTCTCTCGCCGGAGTGGCCGGAAACCCCACCGGCGTTCGAGGCGTTCGTCGAGCGTGAGGAGCGACGTCAGCGGCGGTTGCTCGATGACCTTCTGTCGGGCGAACGCAGCGACCGCTTGCTTTCGACAGCCGACGACGCGGCCCTCTCGGCGATGCACGACCCCGACAGGGTGCCCGAGAACCCCGAGGGCCGACTCTGGGACGACTACCGGCGTCTGCAGGCGTGGGACGCGCTCTCGCTGGCCTTCTGCATCACCGACTCCCCGCCGGGATACGACGAGGTCGGACCGGTACCCGCCGGTGGCGGGAGCGAGACGCTCTCGATAACGCGGGTCGGTGCGGTCGATACCCGGGAAACCGCCGGCGACGGCGTGTTCACTATCGACCCGTATCCCTTCGAGACGGCGCCGCTGGTGGTCACCGTCCCGGTGCGGACCGTCGAGAAAGCGGTCGTCGACGGGGCGAGCGGCGACCGGGAGACGGGCGGGGACACGTCGGCGCTCGCCCGGGCCTATTACGGCGCTGGACGGGAGACGAAGTCGTTCACGCTTCGGCGACGCGACTGATCCAGGCCAGCTGTGGACCGGAGCAACTGGCTGGCGTCGAGCGTGAGCCCCCGTCACGTTTTTATCACGTCTCGCGAATACGGAGATGGAACAGAATCCGATGGACGAGCCGACCGACGAGATCCGCGTCCTGCACGTCGACGACGAGGAGGGGTTCCTCGCGACAGCGAGCGAGCGGCTCGAACGCGCAGACGACGGTCTCTCGGTCGTGACCGAGGACGACCCGATCGCGGCACTCGACCGCCTCGCGGACGTCGACTGCGTCGTCAGCGACTATCAGATGCCCGAAATCGACGGACTGCGGTTTTTCGAAGCCGTCCGCGACGACTACCCCGACCTCCCGTTCATCCTCTTCACGGGCGAGGGGTCCGAGGAGATCGCGGCCGAGGCGGTCTCGGCAGGCGTCACCGACTACCTGCAGAAGGGGGTCGGCACCGAACAGTACGTGTTGCTGGCCAATCGCGTGCGAAACGCGGTCGAGCGGGTGACCGCCCAGCGGGCAATCGAGGGGACGAGCGAGGCAGGCGAGTCAGACGTGGACTGGCATCGCGCAGTCGTCGACACGATGGCCGAAGGGGTCTACGTCCTCGACGACGACTACCGGATGCGCTTTGTCAACTACCGGATCGGGGACGACGACGCGGTGTCGGCCGCCGACTGGATCGGTCAGCCGCTCTCCTATCTCGCCGACACAGGGGTCCTCTCGGAGACCGAGGTCGCGGCGATCGAGGCGGGTGTCGACGCCGTGGCGGACGGCGAGGCCGACGAGGTCCGCGTCGAACTCGAACCGGCGGTCGTCCCGGAGGCGAACGTCGTCGAACTCCGCTTGACGCCGATGACCGCCGACGGCGAGGACCTCGTTCTCGGGACGACCCGCGACGTGAGCGACCGTCTCGAACGCGAGGCGGAACTCGAACGGGCTACAGAGCGCTACCGAACGTTGATCGACAACTTCCCCAACGGCGGCGTCTTCACGTTCGACGAGGACCTGCGATACACGCTCGCCGGCGGCGAAGGGCTCGAAGCCGTCGGATTGACCTCCGGGGACCTCGAGGGTGCGACGCCACACGGCATCTTTTCGGAGGGTATCGCCGACGAGATCGAGACGTACTACCGCGCCGCGCTCGACGGTGAACACCACACGTTCGAACAGAGCATGGGCGGCAACCACTACCGGGTCCACTCGCTCCCCATCGGCGACGAGGACGTCGACGCGGGGATGGCGGTCTCCCAGGACGTCACCGAACGCAAGGAACACCAGCGCGAACTCGAACGGCAGAACGAACGCCTGGAAGAGTTCACGAGCGTCGTGAGTCACGACCTCCGCAACCCGCTGACGGTCCTCAAGGGGGCGCTCGAACTGGCCGAACGCACCGGCGAGGCCGAACACTTCGAACGCGGCCACCGCGCCGTCGACCGGATGGAACGGCTCGTCACCGACCTGCGGGCGCTCGCCAGACAGGGTGACCGCGTCACCGACCGCGAACCGGTCGCGCTCCCCGGCGTCATCCAGGCGAGCTGGGACACCGTCGACACCGACGACGCGACGCTGCTGGTCGACGTTCACACCACCGTACTGGCCGACGAGAGCCGTCTCAGACAGCTGTTCGAGAACCTCTTCGCGAACGCGGTCGAACACGGTGGCACGGACGTCACGGTCCGCGTCGGCCCGCTTGACGGCGGGCTGTACGTCGCCGACGATGGCCCGGGGATCCCCCCGGAAGACCGCGAGCGCGTCTTCGAGAGCGGCTACTCCACGTCCGACGACGGCACCGGGTTCGGCCTCGCCATCGTCTCGGAGATCGCCTCGGCCCACGGCTGGGACGTCCACCTCGCCGAGAGCGAGGACGGCGGTGCCCGCTTCGAAGTGACGGGGATCGAACCCGCCGAGTGACTCGTTCCAGTCGGACTGCGAGCGGTGTGTTCGTCGAACACGCCACCGAACGCCTAAGCCGACACCGGGCCTTCGCCCGTGCATGGAAGACAAAGCCTGGCGCTCGGTAGACGTCATCCACAACAACGAGGGCGAACCCCACGTCCTCCAGCAGCGAGTGACCGTCTACACGGCGGGGGTCTCAGAGGAGTCTTCGGGGTACACGAAACCCGAGGTCCAGCACCGACTGGTCCCACTGACGCGCCTGGTCGACGTCGAGTGACGTCACACTCGTATCGACACCCGTCCACACGACGCCAGCCGTGTACGGATCGCGGTTGTCCGTCGAGCGTGCAATTTCGGCTGCGAGAGGCAGTTTTTCGTCGTATCTCCAACGAAGTTCGAACGAATTTTGAACAACGTTTACCCCACAGTTACGTCATCTTCCTCACATGAAAGCGAACGACGACACCGGCGACGGGCGCCAGCGCCACCGGGCGGACTGTGAGCCCCGGCTGTGGCACTCGCGACGCGACGTGCTGACGCTCGCGGGTGTACTGGGTACGAGCGTCCTCGGGGGATGTCTCGGCGGCGGCACGGACGACACCAGTGCCGATGCAACGGATGGGACCACACCGACTGCCGAGACAGCAGGTGGGACCACGCCGACGCCCGACCCGACGGCCGGCGCCGACAGCGAGATGGGAGGGGCGGCGACGACCCCGGCCGTCCAGGGTGCGGAGCCGACGGCCGTCGAGAACACCGACTGGCGGTCGGTCGAACTGTCGCCGGTCAGGCGCGAGGAGTCGATCACGGTGGCGGACTTCGAGAAACCGGTCGTGCTGGAGGCGTTCGCGGTGTGGTGCCCGGTCTGCACCCGCCAGCAGGAACGCCTGGCGGACCTCGACGACTCGGTCGTCACTGTCAGTATCGACGTCGACCCCAACGAGAACGCCGAGCGAGTACGCACACACGCCGAAGACGAGGGCTTCGACTGGCGCTACGCGGTGGCACCACCCGCGATGGTGGACTCGCTCGTCGACGCGTTCGGCCGGACGGTGACGAACCCCCCGAGCGCACCCGTCGTCGTCGCCTGCCCGGACGGTGACGCGACGCTCCTGGCCGGGTCGGTCTCCTCGGCCGCCGAGATCGAGGCCACCGCGGACAACTGCTGAGTATGGGGCTGCTCTCGGCGCTGGGGGCCTCGTTCACGCTCGGGCTGGCGACGCCGCTGTCGGCCGTCTGTGTCCTGCCGCTCTATCCCGGGTTCCTGGCCTTCCTGTCGAGTCAGGACGAGGACGCTCCCCCGGTGGCGCTGCTCGGCGTCCTCGTCGCGCTCGGGGTCGTCACCTTCGTGGGTGCGGTGGGCTTCGTCTTCTCGACGGTGCTCGAAACGTCGCTGGGTAGCGTCGTCGACGTGGTCTCCCCGCCGGCGTTCGCACTCCTCGCGCTGATGGGGCTCGCACTGGTCGCCGGTCGTCACCCGTGGGATCGACTCCCCACCGCCGACCCCCCACAGACCCGCCACCCCTCGCTGTCGGCGTTTCTCTACGGCGCCTTCTTCGGCGCCATCGTCCTGCCGTGCAATCCCGGGTTCGTCGCGAGTTTCTTCGTTCGCTCGTTGCTCTTTGCCGACCCGGTCGCGAACCTGGCGAACTTCGGCGCCTTCGGCGCCGGGATGGCGACGCCGCTGCTCGTGTTCGCGTTCGTCTCCGAACCCGTTCGGGATCGTGTCCTCGGCACGCTGACACGCCACCGCCGCCTCGTCGACGCCGCCACCGGCCTCGTCCTGACGGGCATCGCGACGTACTACCTCCTCGTCGTCTTCGAAGTGCTCGGGCCGCTCGTCTGACTGCCCGGGACCGGGTCACACAGGTTTATCCGGGAACGGGCGACCACTCCGGCCCGCCGTGGGACACCGCGCGCTCCACGCCGTCCCGGCCGCGGACGGGCTGTACGACTGCTATCGCACCCGCTGGGACGGCCTCGCCGCCTTCGAGCACCCCGACCGGGTTCCCGACCTGCAGGACTTCCACACGCCCGTCGCCGAAGCCGTCGACGCCGTCGGCGTTCTCGACCTGCTCGAACCGACCGACGAGGCGCTGTTCGTCCACGGGGAGGGAGTCGCCTACCTCGTCTGCCGACTGGACATCCCGACCCGTGAAACGCCCCCTGGTCGTGAAACTGTCCCGCTCGCACTCGTGTCCGTCAGCGACGGTGTGGCGGCGGAACGCCTCGACTGCGAACTCCGGGCAGTGACGGAGGTACTCGGCGACGCCGTCGACGCCGGATTCGTCCCGCGAGCGGTCGCCGAGCGGTATCTCGGGCTATTTCTGGCGCGCCATCCCGACGCACTGGAGGTGATCTGGCTCGCGAGGTCGTGACGGTCGGTTTTTAGGGACTGCCGGCCAACCCGGTGGTGTGTCCGAGGAGGCGACGGCGATGGAGACGCTGACCCGGCCCAGCCACGCGGCCGCCCGCGACCTCGTGGCCCGCGCGATCGAGGAGGGCGCGGTGGTGACGGTCGTCGGCGCCTGTACCGTCGAGTACGAGGGGCGAGCGGCGAGTACCCTGGGGAGCGGCGAGCGCCACCTGATGCTCAAACCCGACGGGTCCGCGCTGGTCCACACCGACGAGGGCCAGCAACCGGTAAACTGGCAACCGCCCGACTGCGAGCACGAGGCGCGACTCTCCGGGGGCGGGGATGGGGAGACAGGCGAGGCTGATGCGGGGCGAGCGGAGCGACTCGTCGTCGAGAGTCACCGCGAGACGCCCGACGAGCACCTCGTGGTTCGCTTCGAGTCGGTGCTCCACGTCGGCGCGTTCGACCTCACCGACGAGCGCGACCTCTCGCTGGCGGGGACCGAGGAGGACCTGCGCGAGCGGCTGCTGGACGACCCGGACCTGGTCGAGGACGGCTTCTCGCCGCTGGCGACCGAGCGCTCGACGCCCGCGGGTGCCGTCGACGTCTACGGCGAGGACCGCGACGGCCGGGCGGTGGTCGTCGAGCTGAAACGCCGGCGGGTCGGCCCCGACGCCGTCGGTCAGCTCGGCCGGTACGTCGACGCGCTCGAACGCGACCTGCACGCCGAGACCGAAATCCGGGGGATCCTCGTCGCACCCTCCGTGACCGACCGGGCCCGGCGCCTGCTCGCCGACCGTGGCCTGGAATTCGTCGCGCTCGAACCGACCGCCGGGTCCGTCGAGGCCGACGGCGCAGTCGGCGGAAATGACGGTCCGCGCGACGGCGAGAGTGGCGACGCTGTCGACGGCGAGTGACACCCACCCGGGCAGTCAGTCGTCGAGTCGTGCCTTGAGTTCGGCGAGTGCGTTCATCGCCTCCAGCGGCGTCATCGTCGCTACGTCGAGTTCGTCGAGGTCCGCGACCAGCCGGGCGACCGTCGCCTCGTCGAGTTCGTCCCTCCGGTGGTCGGCCGCGTCGTCGCTGCCCGCGTCTGCGGTGCCCCCCTCGGCGTGTCCGTTCGTCCGCGGGTCGCCCGACTCCGGCGGGCCTTCGTCCCCCTCGGCGTCGGCGGACGTCCGCTCGGCGTCGAGTACCGCCCGCGACCGTTCGACGACGGCGTCGGGGACGCCGGCCATCTTCGCCACCTCGACGCCGTAGGATGCGCTGGCGGCACCCGGCGCGACCGAGTGGTCGAACTGGACGCCGTCGCCCGACGGGTCGGTCTCGAAGTGGCGGTTGAACACCCCCGGGAGTTCGTCGGCGACGCTCGTCAGGTCGTGGTGGTGGGTCGCAAAGAGCGTCGTCGCGCCCACCTCGTCGTGGAGGTGTTCGGTGACCGCGCGGGCGATCGCGAACCCGTCGGCGGTGCTCGTCCCCCGGCCGACCTCGTCGAGCAACACGAGGGAGTCCTCGGTGGCGTGGCGACAGATGGTCGCGAGTTCGGTCATCTCGACCATGAACGTCGAGCGGCCGCCGGCGATGTCGTCGCTCGCGCCGACGCGCGTGAACACCCGGTCCACGACGGGCAGCCGTGCCTCGGCCGCGGGGACGAAACTCCCCGCCTGGGCGAGTACCGATATCAGGGCGACCTGACGCATGTACGTCGACTTCCCGCTCATGTTCGGGCCGGTGATCACCGCGAGAAACGCCTCGTCGTCGAACGCGGCGTCGTTGGGGACGAACCGCTCCTCGGTGCGCTCGACGACCGGGTGGCGCCCGTCGACGACGTCGAACCCGTCGGCACCGACCTCGGGCCGGGTGTAGTCGAACTTCGCGGCGACCGAGGCGAAAGAGACGAACGCGTCGAGTCGCGCCAGTCGGTCGGCCAGCGTCTGGATCCGCTCCGATTCGGCGGCCACGGAGCGGCGCACCTCGCAGAACAGTTCGTACTCCAGATCGTCGGCGCGGCGCTCGGCCCGGATTATCTCGTCTTCCCGCTCTTTGAGTTCCGGCGTGACGAACCGCTCGGCGTTTTTCAGTGTCTGGCGGCGCTGGTAGGCGTCGGGCACGCTGTCGAGGTTGGGGTCGGTCACCTCGATGTAGTAGCCGTGGACGGTGTTGTGGCCGACCTTCAGCGAGTCGATGCCCGTCCGCTCGCGTTCGCGGGCTTCGAGGTCGTCGACCCACGACTTCCCGTCGCGCTCGGTCGCCCGCAACTCCGCGAGTCCGTCGTCCCACTCGGGTTTCAGGATACCGCCCTCCGTCAGTTCCGCCGCCGGTTCCTCCCGGACGGCGTCGTCGATCGACTCCCGGACGTCTTCGAGCGGGTCGAGTCGCTCGCGCAACGACTGGAGTCGGTCGGTGTCGGCCTCGGCGAGCGTCGCTTTCACGTCGGGGACGACCGCGAGCGTGTCGTGGAGCGAGCGCAGGTCGCGGGCGGTCGCCCGGCCCCGCGAGACGCGCGAGACCAGCCGTTCGAGGTCGTACACCGACGAGAGCGACTCGCCGAGACGTTCGCGGACCTGCGGCGCCGCGACGAGCCCCTCGACGGCGTCGTGGCGGGCCGCGATGCGTCCCTCGTCCAGCAGCGGTCGGCGCAGCCAGTCGTCGAGTTTCCGCCGACCTAGCGCGCAGGCCGTCTCGTCGACCACTTCGACGAGTGTCCTGCTCTCGTGGCCGTGGACAGCTCGCGCGTCGAATATCTCCAAACTTTCCAGCGCGATCCGGTCCAGTAGCAGGTACTCCCTGGGGTCGTAGCGCGTCAGGTGGTTGATGTAGTCCAGGCGTGCCTCGTGGGACCCGTCCCCGTCGGAGTTCTCGCCGCGGCCGTCGCTGTCCAGCTCGTCCGGGTCGACGAGCCCCGAGCGGGCGTCCTCGGGTGCGAGGCCCCCGCGGGTGTATTCGGCGTAGGCGAGCAACGCACCACAGGCACGGACCTGCGCGTCGTCGGCCAGCACACGATCGGGGTCGCCGAAGTAGGCTGCGACTCGCTCGCTAGCGGGGCCTCGCTCGAACGCTCGCCGCTCGTAGGGCGAGACCATGCAGTCGTCCGCGAAGACGTCGGTGGGAGCGTCCGGCGCGACGATAGCCTCGGCGGGGCCGAAGCGACCGAGTTCGTCCCGCACCGTCTCGCGCCGGCCCGTGCTCGTCGCGTAGAAGTCGCCGGTCGAGACGTCGAGCAGCGCCAGACCGTACCGCCGTTCTCTCCCGGCGTCGTCGCCCTCGGCCTCGCTTTCGCCCTCGTCCCCGCCGTCCCCGTCTCTGTCAGTGCGGTCCAGCGGGTCCCGGTCGGTCGTCAGAGACGCCACGAAGTTGTTGTCGGGGCTGCCGAGGAGTTCGTCCTCGGTGAGCGTGCCGGGGGTGACGACCCGCGTGACCCGGCGTTCGACGACGCCGGTCGTCTGGTCGGGGTCCTCGACCTGGTCGGCCACCGCGACCCGGTAGCCCGCGTCCAGGAGTTGGTCGATGTACGACTCGGCGTTGTCCATCGGGACGCCGGCCATCGCGTACTCGCCGGTGTTGTCCTCGCGTTTGGTGAGTGTCACCTCACAGAGCCGCGCGACCCGCTCGGCCGCCTCGCAGAAGGCCTCGTAGAAATCGCCCACCTGAAAGAGCACGAGCGAGTCGTCGTAGGCACGACACAGCTCGAAGTACTGGGCCATCATCGGCGTCAGGTCGTCCTTGCGGTCGGCCATCTTCGCCGGCGGCCCCAGCGCCGCGTCCATGCCCGAGTGCCAGCACTCCGGGCAGAATATATCTGCTGGTCCGCCACTCCACGACGGTTTCGGTCCCGACTCGTCCGTGTGTCCTGTACACTCCGTGTGAGTCCGACTCGCGCGAGACTTACCCGTCCAGGCCGCCTACGAACGAGCAATGGCGACGACACACGACCGCCCCGTCCCCCTGTCGAGTCGCGCGGAGCTGCAGGACCTGGTCGCCGAGCACCGGCGCGTTCTCGTCGAGTTCCACACCGACGGCTGTGGCAAGTGTGCCGCGATGGAACCGGTCCTGAGCGGCGTCGCGCGGACGACCGACGCCGTCGTGGCGACGATGAATCCACGCGACGACCCCGACCTGATCGCGGAGTACGACGTCCGCAGTGTGCCGAAACTCCTCCTGTTCGTCGACGGCGACCTGGCCCGGACCCGCGAGGGCGAGGTCCTCGGTGTCGAGGAGGTCCGTACGTTCGTGGCCGACGAGGAAGTGTAGCGAGACTGCCCCCGGGTACGAAGCGTACCGAGACCACCTCCGGGTACGAAGCGTACCGAAATCGCCTCTGGAGGCGACTGCCTACTCGACGTCGAGTTCGCTGATGGTGACGTTCTCGAAGCGTGCCTCGACGGTTTCGTCTCTGGTGTGGCTGCAGACGGCGAGTCCGACACAGACCGGGTCCTCGAGTGCGACCGGCCGCTGGTCCAGCGGTTGCCACTCCTCGCCGTCGGTGGAAAACCAGAGTGTCACCTCGCCGTCGACGGCGTCGACGCGGTACCACTGGAAGGCCTCGTACGGTTCCTCGAACTGGTCGCTGGCGGCCTCGGCACCCGTCCGCTCGCGCCAGAGCGTCTCGCTGCCGAAGTCGCTGGTGGCCCCGACGAACGCGAACGCGGCGTCGTCGTCGAGTCCGTCACGGACCATCAGCCCGGCCTTGCTGTACTCGTGGACCCCTTCGAATTCGCCGAGTCGCCCCTCGATCCTGACCGGTCCCGACGTCTCCCCGTAGACGAAGTGGAACTCGTCGATGTCCTGCCATATGTCCCGGCCGTCACCGACGACGGTCCAGACGTCGCGAAACTCGTCGTAGGTCGCCTCGCCCGGGACCGAGACGTCGCCGACGTCCACGTTCTCCGCGAGTTCGACTGGTTCGGTGGGGGTCACCGCCGTCGGCACGACGACCGGTGCGTCCACGATATCGAAACGCGCCCCACCCATGTCGCTCTCGCCGATCTCGAGGTCCCACTGCTGTTGCTCGACGGTCTCGCGGACGATCGCGAGTCCGGTCCCGGTCCCCTCTTCGGACGTGGTGTAGCCCGGTTCGAGAACCCGGTCGCGTTCGGAGTCCGGTATCCCGGGACCGTCGTCGGCCACGTAGAAGCCACGACCGGTGTCCCCGACCCGTACAGTGACGTCGGCACCACCGTGGTCGACGGCGTTTTTCAGCAGGTTCTCGACGAGCGGCCGGACGGTCTCGGCCTCGGCGCGTAACTCGGTCCCCTCGGGGATCGTCACCTCGAGGGTTGCCGCTTCGGTCCCGTCGACCTGCCAGACGTTCTCGACGAGCGGGGCGAGTTCCGTCGAGGCCACACCGACGTCGAGCGCGTCGAGCACTTCGTCCGGGAGCGTCGCCCCCTGCTGGTCGCTCTTCGAGAGCGCGCTGAGGTCCGCGAGAATCTCCTCGATTCGCTGGTTGGCCCGCTCGATCCGGTCCAGTGCCGCCTCGAGGTCCTCGCCCTCGCTCTCGCGGGCCTGTTCGAGCGCGCCGACCGACACCTGTAGCGGCGTCCGCAGGTCGTGGGAGACGTAACTCGCGAACTGGTCGAACCGGCGGCGCTGCTCGGCCAGTTCGTCCTCGAATCGCACGCGTTCGGTCGCGTTGACCGCGTAGCCGACCAGTCCCAGCAGGTCGCCGTCGACCCGCCAGGGGAGTTTCGTCGACTCCGACCAGTGGACCCCGCCCCGGCCGCCGTACTCTTCGAGGTTCTCCCGGAGCGGTTCCTCCGTCTCGATGATTTCCAGGTCGTCCTCGTAGGTCTCCGCGGAGGTCTGGGGGTGGCGCTCCCCGAACACTTCCCGGTCGGTTTTCCCCCACGCTTCGTCGGGGCCGGGCGTGTACGGGATGTCGGCCATCCGGACGTAGCGCGCCTCGTCGTCCTTGGCGAAGATCGTCAGGTTCCCCTCGGCCAGCAACGTCTGCAGGATGGAACTGTCGGCCGCCTCCGCCCGTCGCCGCTCGTAGGCCGACAGCGCGTCGTCGACGACAGCCCGCAGGTCCCCGGTTCCGGCCGACCCGGGCAGATACCGGCAGGCCTCGTGACGGGCCGCGGCCGTTGCGACCGCCTCGGGACCCCAGGCGACGACCGGCAGGAGACCGCTCGGTTCCGCGTCGGCTGCGGCCCGACAGACCGCCGTGACCGTCTCCGTGTCACTGCCCGAGACGACGACACAGCCGACGTCCTCGCGGGTGTCGAGGGCCTCGCGGGCCGCTTCGGCGGTTCCGACGGTGACGACAGACTCGGCGGCCCCGGCCTCGACCGCCGACACGACCGCGTCTCGCCGGTCCACGTCACCGACCACGAGCACAGTGTGTGGGTCCGACAACAGATAGCTCATCTCGGTGGATATTCGTGAGGTTTCTCGGCACTCGCATATAAACGCACGGCCCACTCTATCAGTTTCGAGAGGGGCGTGAACGGTGCCCGCCGAGAGCGACGGGCGAGTCCGCTGGTCGGCCGACGACTATTCCTCCAGTGCCCGCCTGAGCGCCGACCGGTCGGAGCCCCCGAGCAGGATACGGGTGTACCAGCCCAGCAGCCACGCCAGCAGGTTCACGACGTGGAGGCTGGCGAACGCGAGAAAGATACCGAACGCCGACACCGCGAGCGCGTCACCCAGGGAGTCGACGTACCAGGTCGAGAACTGGAGCGGGATCGTCAGCGCCACCTCCCAGGTCTGGAGTTCGAAGACGACCGTCGGCGAGTACGACACCTCCCCGCCCGGCGGGAAGATGCCGACGTCGACGTTCCGGTAGTTCAGCGGGACGAGCGTGAACACCAGCGAGAACGCCGACATGGAGACGAGCGCGATAAAGACGCCGACGCCCAGCCCGAACCTGCTCGCGACGTAGACGAACCCGGTCCAGGTGCGCATGTCCGTCAGGGCGTGTAGAACGTTCCCCTTCGGGTCCGACGGCGGCCTCGACTCGCGAGCGGGCACGTCGACGGTCGTCAGCCTGTCGGCCAGCGCCCGTTCGAAGGCCGCGATCTCCCGGACGAGATACACCAGTCCCACCAGGACGACGACGCCCACGAGCAAGACGACGAGCGGCCCGCCGACCGCCAGGCCGGTGACGAGCACCGTGAAGTAGACGACGCCGAGCGGGAACGCCAGCGCGAGATAGAGGAAGTTGGCGTACGTCTGGACGCGCAGCGGGACGCCGAAGAACCACCGGAAGAGTTCGCGCGGACTCGCCGGCACCCACTCCGACAGGGCTTCCGTCTCGGTCATCGGTCACCTCCGTCGGTGGAACTGCCGCTCGACGTGTCCTCGGCTGGTCCACTGTCGTCGTCCGACCGATCCGCGGTCGGTTCACCGCCGTCGGTCTCGGGTCTCGTCGACCGGCCCTCGCGCTCGCGCCGGCTGTCGCGTCCGCCGCCACGTGCCGCGCCGGTGAACGCGTAGAAGATGGCGGCCAGTCCGACGACGTTCGACAGCGTCCACGAGAGGACGGCCAGCCCCTCGCTGGCGCCCAGCGGCCGGGCCACGAGCGTCGAGACGACGAACGATATCGTCGTGACGAACGCGATGCCGACGCCCAGGAAGAGCATCGGCCGGCTGTCGTTGCGTCGATACCCCCGGTAGGCCTGGTAGGCGACGAAGAAGCCGACCAGCGCGGTCACCGCCCGGGCGAGCGTCGGCACCTCGACGCTGCCGACGACCTGGAGTGGTGTCATCATGGTCGGTCCGTCACCCCCTGGCTGTCGACGCGGTGTGGCGGGCACGTCGTCGGCGAGGTCGGCGAGGTCGGCGGTGTCGTGTCGTGAATCATTGTCGTGGCCTCCCGTAGATAGCGAGCAGGATGCAGGCGAGTCCGAGCAGTTCGCTCCCGGTCGCCGCCAGGACCCGGAGGGACTCGGAACTCCCGGTAAAGGTCGGGAGCGCGATCCGGAGGCCGTTGGGGACGGCCGTCAGCAGGACGATCCCCACGGCGAGCAGGAGCATGCCGGTGTCTTCGCTGCCGAGATAACCACGCAACGCCTCGTAGGCGATCAGAAGCGAGAGGCCGGCGGCGACGGCCAGTCCCAGCAACAGCAGGACGACGACGACCGGTGACCCGCCGCTGGCAGTGGCCTGGAGCGCGACGGTCGAGTAGCTGTGGCGTATCATGGTTCCGAGAGTCCCTCGAACAGTCTGGTGAACCGGTCGGCGGCGTCGACCTCCCGGCGCGAGACGTCGATCGTGTACTCACCGTCCTCGATCTCGACGGTGACACGCTCGAGACGCGTCGCGAAGGTCTTGTAGTGGTGGCCGTCCGGGTCCAGTTGCTGGCGTTCGACGACCAGGTCCTGGTCCTGAAGCTGTTCGATCCGGCGATAGACGGTCGGCTCCGAGGCGTCACACCGCTCGGCCAGCTGTGAGGCCGACAGCGGCTCCCGACTCGCCTCGACGAGTATCGCACGGGCGTACTCGTCGTCGAGCAACGAGATCACCTCCGGGTCGTCCGTTTCCGCGTTCGCGCCCGTGCTCATCGTCCGGCGATATTCCCGGGAGGGGTATAAAAGGGACTACACGACTTCCGACCCGGAAACTGTGCTTTCCGGTTCCGAAGTCGACTCTCTCCGGGGTGGAATACGACAGTCGGCCAGGAACGCCCCCGGTCAGTCGTGCCGCGGACGGCCCGCTTTTACGTCGTCCGAACTACCGGGTAGTATGCGCAACTTCAGGGTCGCCTCGATCGGCGGCATTCCGATCTACCTGAATCTCACACTCGTGCTCTTTCTCCCGGTGCTGGCCTGGCTGATCAGTCGCCCGGAGCAGATCACGACCTACGCCGGCGTCGTCGAGGTGATCGCCGGGCAACCGATCGATGTCGACGCGCTGTCGGCGGGTAACACCCCGCTGCTCATCGGCGCTGCGGGCGCTATCGGGCTGATGGGCGGGGTGCTGGTCCACGAACTCGGCCACTCGTGGGTCGCACGCCGGTACGACATCGAGATCGTCTCGATCACGCTGTGGATCTTCGGCGGGATGGCACGGATGGACGACCTGCCCGAAAACTGGAGCATCGAGTTCTGGGTCGCGCTGGCGGGCCCGGTGACGAGCGCGCTCCTGTCGTCGGTCTGTCTCGCCGTGCTGGCGGTGATGCCCACCTCGACGCCCGTCGCGACGTTCGTCGTCGGCTGGCTCGCCGTCGTCAACTTCTCGCTGGCCGTCTTCAACATGATCCCGGCCTTCCCGATGGACGGCGGACGCATCCTGCGGGCGTTGCTTGCCCGGAGTCAGCCCTACGCCACCGCGACACTACGGGCCGCCGCGCTCGCGAAGTTGCTGGCGCTGCTCGGTGCCGTCGTCGCCATCTTCGGTGGCGCGCCGCTGCTCATCCTCATCGCGCTGTTCGTCTACGTCGCCGCCAGCTCGGAGTCCAGGGTGACGGTCCTCCGACAGCACCTCGCGGGATTTACCGCCCGCGACCTGATGGGCGACGTCAGCCCGGTGGCCTCGAACACTCCCATCTCCGAGTTCCTCGACCGGGTGTTCGAGGAGCGACAGACCGCGTTCCCCGTCGTCGACGACGACACCCCGCTGGGGTTCGTGCGACTCGCCTACGGCCTCGACGTCCCCGAGAGCGACCGGGACACGACCACCGTCGGCGACGTCATGGACCGGAATATCGCCACTGTCACACCTGACCGCGACGCCTTCGAGGTCGTGCTCGCGATGAGCGAACAGGGCCAGGACCGCGTGTTCGTCGTCGAAGGCGAGGAGTTACTCGGCGTCATCACCCAGGCCGACATCGCCGCCGCCGTCGAAGTCGTCCAGGGCGTCGGCCCCCGTCAACAGCGTATGCCAGACCCACCCGAAGGCTACGTCTGAGAGGCGCAATAGCCGAAATCGGGACGCACGAACACCACGTCGTCCCGACACACGTAAACCGCCGCCGTCCGATCCCACAGACGAATGTGGCCCTGGGGACACCTCGCCGCCGGCTACCTGGTCTACTCCGCTTACACCCGCCTCAGAACTGGCAACCCGCCAGCCGACGCACCCGTATTAGTCGCACTGTTCGGGACGCAAATCCCGGATCTCGTCGACAAGCCGCTGGCGTGGTCGTTCTCGATTCTGCCCAGCGGCCGGTCACTCGGACACTCGCTGGTGGTCGCGGTACCGGTTCTCGCAGTCGCGTGGCTGCTCACGGCGCGTCGGGACGCCAGCCCGCTGGCCGCGGCACTGGGGGTCGGCTGGGTCTCGCACCTGTTCGCCGACGCGCTCTACCCGCTCCTGGGCCGGACTTTCGCCGACGTGACGTACCTCGTGTGGCCGCTGCTCCCGCTGCCGACTTACGAGGTCGAGGCGAGTTTCGCGGCGCACTTCGCGCTCATCTCGCCGTCGCCGACGTTCCTGTTCGAACTCGCACTGGTCGCGCTGGCGAGTGTCGCCTGGCACGCCGACGGTTACCCCGGACTCGCGACCGTCCGTTCGTGGTCCGGGCGGGTCCTCGCGGACGGCCGCGCCGAGCAGTGACGGACGATGCCCGAGTTCCTCGACGCCGACCGCTGGCAGGGCGGCAACCACACGAGGCTAGCCGACACCTCGCGACACTCCGGCCGAAAAGTCCGCCGGCGGGTCGCCGACCTGGAGACAGAACACGAAAGGATGAACCGAAAGGCACGCCACGAGCGGTCGATGACGACGGGTTCGAGAGCGACGCTACTCGGGGGAGCCGGGTCGCCCTCGTCGGGGGAGTCGTGCCTGCTCGCGGCATACCGTCGGACAGGTGACGGAACTTTCGACCATCCACCCACCGTCGCGGCGACACCGTCGCCGAACGCGGCGGGTACCGTGCTGTACGGTACCAGGGAACAATAAGCTGTCGCAACCCGCCAGAATTCGCCAGGGGACGACGAGCGCCCGACATCGGTCGGTCGATCCTTCCGACGACGACCGGTCGGTCCGGCCCTCCGACCGAACACTTGAGTATCCCGGGGTGTCAGGATCCGGTATGAGCGACGCAGACGACTGCATCTTCTGTTCGATCGTCGCGGGCGAGATCCCGAGCCGGACCGTCTACGAGGACGACGACGTGCTGGCGTTCCTGGACGCGAACCCGCTCGCGCCGGGCCACACGCTGGTCATCCCGAAAGAACACCACGAACGACTCCACGACGTCCCGGACAGGCCGGCGAGCCACGTGTACAGGATAGTCCACAAGCTCTCGGGGGCCGTCGAGAGCGGGGTGGACGCCGACGGGACGACCATCGGAATCAACAACGGCGAGGCCGCCGGTCAGGAGGTCCCCCACGTCCACGCCCACGTCGTCCCGCGGTTCGAGGACGACAGCGGCGGCCCGATCCACGCGGCTTTCGGCGAGCGACCCGAACTCTCCGAGGACGAACTCGACGAGATCGCCGACGCTATCTCCTCGTACACGCTCGCCTGAGTCGGGCCGGTTCGGCCCGAGCGGATATCCGTCGGTTCGGAACCGGTCGATTCACGAACACGTAGATTTATCAACTGGTAGACGCCCATTCGGTGGTATGAGCGACGACGTGTGCGCGCTCGTGGGGGCCGTGGGGGGCGCAGGAACGACGCGACTCGCCCTGGAGTTCGGGGCCACGCTCGCCGGCGACGGCCGCTCCGTGGTGGTCGTCGACGCCGCGTACGCCACCCAGGGGCTCGTGACGACGTTCACCGACCCCGTCGATCCCGACGTCACGCGCGCCGTGACCGACGACCGACCGCTCGCGACGGCGACCTACGACCTCGACGTCCCGACGGGGCGACTCGCACTCGCGCCCGCCCGGGCACCCTTCGAGCGACTCTCGCGAGCCAAGACCAGCGAGTGTGCCCGCCGGCTCGCCGGCCGGATCGGCGAGGCCGCTCACGAGTACGACCACGTCCTCGTCGACGTCCCGCCGGTGGCGACCAACCAGGCCGTCGCGGCCGTGACCGCCGCCGACCGCGTGGGACTGGTCGTCCCCGACACACAGCGTGGCGCCGACGCCCTTCCCCGAACGCTGGACCGCCTCGCCGATGTCGATGCTCGTGTCGACACTATCGTCGCCAACCGCGCCAACGGTGCCCCGGAGGTCGGGGACGCCGACGCGGCCGTCCCGGAGAGCGAGACAACGGCCCTGTCCTCGGCCCCGGTCTGTCCCGGTGACGGCGAGTTCGAGGCGGCGGTCGCGGCGGCCGTCGCGACGACTGTCGGCGCCGACGTCGAACCCGAACGCCAGGAGTCGTCGCTGACCGACTACCTCCCCGGATAACGGTGGCCACGGACTCCCCCGGCGGCGAACTCGCATGTGAGAGCGGGCTCGACGCGCGCATCACCCGCACGACAGCCTCTACCCACGGATTCCGGCGTCCTCGAGCGCACCGTGAACGAGTTTCGCCTCCGCCTTCCGCAGGTGCTCGGCGGCCGTCGCCGTCGCACAGTCGAGTTCCGCGGCGACGTCTCCGGTAGTCGCTGCTCGTGGCTGGTCGTAGTAGCCGATGGCGACGGCCGCTGCGAGCGCCTCACGCTGGCGAGCCGAGAGCCGGTTGAGGCCGCTGTCAGGGGCGACTCGCGACCCGCCGACCGCCCTGACCGTGACGGACGCCCCCTCGGGCACCTCGTCGACGGCCGTCTGGATGTCGTCGTCGGTCCCGACGATGGTGAACGTGCTCGACCCGTCGCCGTGACAGTCGACCGGCGGCACGGTGATCAGGCTCCCGCGGGTGAAGTTCTCGAACAGCGTCCGCGAGGCCGGGTCGACCTCGCCGGTCAGGTAGCAGTAACACGTGGCGTCGTCGATCGGGAAGAGCTCGAACTCCGCGACGGCGTCGTCCGCGGCGAGTTCGTCCGCGAAGCGCTCGTAGTCGCCCCGCAGTCGGAGGAGGAAGGTCGTCGGCGGCTCGGAGACGTTCCAGTTCTCGATGCGGACGGCGTCGAGGTCGGCACCGCGGGTCATCCGCCGGTAGACCGGCGGGAGAGCCACCTCCGGCGGGTCGAGCGTGATCCGGACGCGTTTCACGCACTGACGTGCGGGGCGGGACCTGAAAAGGACGCTGGCGTCACTCCCAGCCGGTCATCGCGACCAGCGACAGCCCACCGAGCGCGAACCCGGGCACGAGCGCGAGCACGCCGAGCGTCAACTGTCGCGGGAGGCCGAACGAACTCAGCAGTCCGAACTCCGTCTCGGCGAGGACGACCAGCGGGATCCCGACCAGCGAACCGAGTACGAGCGCGAGGACGGTCCAGGTCCGGAGTGTCGACCCCGTCGACTGCGTTGATCCCGTCGCGTCGAGTTCCGTCGCATCGTGTGCCATCGGTCGGTGTAGCGGTGGGCGAACCCTGGCGCTACTGCGAGAGAAATGAGGCTGATTTATACCGGACACCGAAGTCGCGACGAAACTGCCGAGTCACACGTCGGGCCCGAACTCGTCTATCGCGGCGTCGACAAGCTTCGCCTCGGCTTTCCGGAGATGGTCGCCGGCAGTCTGGGCCGAACAGCCGAGTTCGGCGGCGACGTCCCCGTGGGTCGCCTCGCGGGGCGTCTCGTAGTAGCCCAGGTCCGTCGCGACGGCGAGTGCCTCCCGCTGTCTGTCACTGAGCGTCTCTCTCGTGGACCGTTCGGCGTCGGTCGGACGCGAGGCGACCTCGTCGATCCGGACGCTGACGTCGTCGCCCTGTCGCTCGAAGGCGTCCTGGAGCGGCGCGGGGTCGCCGATGATGCGGGCGTGTATCTCCCCGTCGCGAAAGACCAGCGGCGTCCGGACGATCAGTCCGCCGCTCTCCAGTGCGCTGGCGAGACAGCCGAAGATCGGCACCGACGACCGCCGCGCGTGGACGAGGACCTGTGTCTCGCCGTCGCCGTCGACGGCCCTGTCGCCGGAGGTTTCGACGCGCTCGACCCCGGACAACTCCGGCGCGGCGTCGACGAGCGGAGCCGGGTCGCCCGCGACCTCGAACAGCACCAGGATGTCCTCGCCGACGAGGTTCCAGTCCAGCACGCTGGCCCGGTCGACGGCGTCGGCGTTCGCCAGCCGGTCGAAAAACGCCGGCGCCCGGTCGGGGTCGACGCAGGCGGTGACGCGGACGTGTTTCATCGAGCGGGGCCTCGCCCGACGGCCTAATAAAGCCGGGTTCTATGCCCGCCGGAACGCCCTCCCGGGACCCGCGGTATCACCGAGGTACATGACGGACACGTCATCGCGAACTGGAACGACTGACTCGACGGGCGGGGCCGACCCGAAGACCCGGACCGACGACACGGCCGACCGCGAACGCTCTGTCGCCGTCGACGACCTGCGACTCACCTACTCGGACGGCACCGAAGCCGTCGGGGGCGTCTCGCTCGCCATCCCACGCGGCGAGTTCTTCGGCTTCCTCGGCCCGAACGGCGCGGGGAAGACGACGACGATCAAAGTACTCGCGACGCTGTTGAATCCCACGGGCGGCACGGTCGAGATCAACGGGTACGACGTGCGCGACGAGCGACGGGCCGTGAGAGCTTCGGTCGGCTACATGGCCCAGGAGACGGCCATCGACGAGGAGTTGACCGCCCGCGAGAACCTCGATTTCGCCTGTGCGGCCTACGGTGTGCCCAGGGCCGAGCGCGACGCCCGCATCGACGAGTTGCTCGACCTCGTGGATCTTTCCGACGTCGCCGACAAGCCCGCCGGCGGGTTCTCCGGTGGGATGAAAAAGCGACTGGACGCGGCGACCGCGCTGGTCCACGAGCCACAGCTCGTCTTCCTCGACGAACCCACCACTGGCCTCGACCCGAAGGCGCGCAACCGCCTGTGGGACTACTTCCGGCGTATCAACGACGCCGGGACGACGGTCTTTCTCACCACCCAGTACCTCGAAGAGGCCGACGCGCTCTGTGACCGCCTCGCGGTCATCCGTGACGGCGAGATCGTCGAACGCGGCTCCCCGGCGGCGCTGAAACGCAGGGTCGGCGGCGAGATACTCGAAGTCGACGTCGGCGACACCGAAGCGACCAGCGACGCGGCCGTGGCCGACCCAGCGACTGACGCGGCCGGGGCCGACGACCGGGACCCCATCGTGACGGCCGCCGACATCGCCCGCTCCCCGGAACAGTTCGGCGACGACGCGACCGTCGAGACGACCGACGACGGGGTCAGAGTGACGACCCGGCGGGCCAGCGAGCGCGGGACCGACTTCGTCGTGGCGCTCCGGCAGGCCGGCGTCACGGTCGAACGCTTCGACGTCGAGGAACCATCACTCGACGACGTGTTCCTCGCCATCGCCGACGGTGAGACGCCGGACCTCGACGCCGCCGACGGCGACCCGGCAGACGACGAGCCAGCAGACGACGAGCCAGCAGACGACGAGCAGCGGGACGACCCCCGTGAGTCCGCCGAGTCGGAGGTGACTGTATGAGCACACCCGGGATCGACAGCGGGTCGGCAGACGAGTCGAGTCCCGCCGGACCGCCGACGGGCAACTCGTTTCTCGGGGACGTCCGGGTCAATTTCACCCGCTGGAACCGGAAGGCGATACGGAACCCGACGGCGTTCCTGCTGGAGATCGTGATCGGCCTCTTCTCGCTCGTGCTGTTCGCGGCGGTGTTCGGCGACGTCGGCGAGTTCGCACTCGCGGAGGCGGGGTACGGCGACGTCGGGTACGTCACGTTCCTGTTGCCGGCGGTGCTCATGCAGGCGACGATCGGGTCGTCGTTCAACTCCGGGATCGGCCTCGTGGGTGACCTGGACAGCGGGATGTTCGAGAAGACGACCGCCTCGCCGATGAGCTGGACCGCCGTCTTCGCGGGGAAGGCCGCCTCCGAGTTGCTGCGTATCGCCCTCCAGGTCGGTGCCGTCCTCGCGCTGGCGGTCGCGATGGGTGCGACTATCGAGACGGGACTCCCCGGCGCGGCCGCTATCGTGCTCGTCTGTCTCCCCGTCGGCGTGCTGTTCATGGCGATATCGAACGTCGTCGGACTGCTCGCTCGCGACGACGAGGTGCTCAACGCGGCGACGATGCTGTTCATGTTCCCGCTCCTGTTCCTCTCGCCGGCGTTCATCCCCCTCTCCGACGATATCGAACTGCTCGCGACGGTCAACCCCGTCACTTACGGCGTCGACGCCGTCCGCGCGCTGGTGCTCGATGCGGACGTCGCGACGGTACACGACGTGACGGCGTTCGGCGGGGTCTGGAACACGCTCGTCCCCGCCGTCGCGGTGCTGGTCGCGCTCGACCTGGTCTTCGGCGCGCTCGCCGTCTGGCTCCTGGGGCGAGCCAGCAGCGCGAACGCGGACTGACGTCGCCGAACGCGCGTCTCCGGTGGCCCGTCAGCCCTGGACGAAGTCGGTCAGCCCGCCGCGGACGAGTTTCGCTTCGGCCTTCTTCAGGTGTTCGCTGGCGGTACTCGGCGCACAGTCGAGTTCGGCGGCGATCGCCTCGTGTGTGGTCTCGCTCGGGTGGTCGTAGTAGCCCAGTTCGAGCGCCACGAGCACTGCCTCCCGCTGGCGGTCGCTGAGGTCCGTCGCCGGCGTCCCCGGCGGGCCACGGAACGGACCGACTTCCTCGACCGTGACGTCGACAGCGTCGGGTGCTGCGTCGAGCGTCGCCTGCAGGGTGGCCGCGTCGCCGACGATGTGCCCCGAGACCGTCCCGTCGCGGTAGACGACCGGCGTGAGCACCACCATCCCCGCACGCGTCATCGCCGCGACTACCCGTCGCAGGAGTGGCACCGCCGAGGGGCGCGCGTCGACGAGCATGTGGAACCGCCCTTCGCCCGCCGGTTCGACGTCCACCGACTCGATACCCGGCGTGTCGGTCGCCGACTCCCGGAACGCGTCGGGATCCCCGTCGACCGCGTACAGCAATGTTCCCCCCTCGGCCGGGCCGAGGTTCCAGTCGAGGAGCCGTGACTCGCTCGCGTGGGGCGACGCCGCCAGCAACTCGAAAAACGCCGGCGCCCGCTCCGGGTCGGGCCTGCTCGTGAGACGCAGGTGTTTCATCGACCGTGACTGTTCCGCGATATTTTATAAACACCCCGGCTACACCCGGCAGATCGGCTACCAGCGACCGGCCGCTCCCCACGCGTATGGACGGGAACCCGTCGCTGGCGGCCGAGGGCGTTCACAGGGAGTACGGGGCGGTGACCGCGCTGGACGGGGTCGACCTCGCGGTGGCTGGCCCGGAGATACTCAGTACCTCACAAAGCCTCCTCGCCAGAGCGTCTCGAATGAATGAGTTCCTCCATGAATCGGCGATCCAAGTTGGGATCTACGGGCAGGGATCCTGA